>Ga0129311_1000961_pt1 | contig 22250 bp, 21 predicted proteins | sample Go1ome_FD_94435 | JGI IMG/M metagenome (GOLD analysis project Ga0129311, IMG submission 94435) | Western lowland gorrila individual fecal microbial communities from Wisconsin, USA - Go1022B metagenome | ecosystem: Host-associated > Mammals > Digestive system > Large intestine > Fecal | place... | reverse complement strand
GATTTTTGACTGATATTGTTCATTGAACAGTATTCTTTTAATGAACATTGCTTTTTATCATATCCATCAATAATTGGTTTCCATTTGTCTAATGTACTTTGTCTGATCATAAAATATCTCCCTCCTGGATATGATTATCCTAGACTGGAGATATTTTTGTAGACGGTATTTATTTGACGCTTACCATCTATTCTCTATTTTTTTCTTGTAAAGGAACGCTCCAAGGTAGTAATATCCTGCGTATTTGACAGCTGTCGACACCTGAAAAACATTGACTCCTACCTTATCGAGCAGATACCCCCCCGATAGATATCGCTGCAACTGCAAGCATTCCATTAGTTGATACATGATTTTCATCCAAGATTCCGTAAAAAATGACAAACAGCAAAAAGAGCATTGGAAGAAACCACAATTGTGATGGAGCACATCCAAGAACATATTTGTATATTATTTTGGATAAGTCGAAGCCACTATAGTGTACATAAAACGGAATAACCCATGTTAACATCACGCAAAAGTATGGCAACAGAAGTCTTTTTCCTCTTTTCAGAATATCTTTTCCAAAATTAGCATATTTTTCTTTTTCTGTTCTTAAGCAATAAAACAGAAAGCCAGAGGCCATTGCAAAAGTCTGAACATGAAATGTATTCAACCACCGAACAAAAATTGAAAGGTAATTTGCTTTATATACGGGTTCTGCTCCATCGAACCAACTGCCAGTAAAAAACATGCACGAATGATAAAGTACAACCGCTAACATCATTAAGACTTTTACATTATCTATCGTTTTTAATTTACGCTGCATTACTTATCCCCTTTTCACCTTCGCACCTATCTTATGAATCATGCTCTGCATCTTGTCTCGATAAAATATCATATTAAGTACGCAGACGATAACAATCCAAATAATAGCTGTTTTAACTGCAAGGAAGACCCACTCAACATATGTAGCCTCTGGCATAGCAATCATTTTCGTAGCAAAAAAACCTATTATTACTGTCAATCCGTCAACAAAAATTTGCTTGGCAAAGTTTCTTAACGGCCACTTGATTAAATTTTTTGAATCATATACTGCCATCCACACTGTCTGATATCCCATTGCAACTAAGGTACCAATCGCAACTCCAATCAGTCCCCAAGCCTTTACGGTTACAACCGATACTACAATATTGAGAATCGCAGCAATAATATAATTATTTTGTGTCTGTTTATAATGACCCGCTGCAAGAATGACAATATTATATGGTAATCTTAAGCAATGACCCGCATTTGCAGCTACAATCAATGCTGCAAAAAGAGGCTGAATATAATTTGCGTCATGGATACCAAGTGTATAAACTCTAACAAATGGAACAATTAAAATTGCCGTTAATCCAAATACAAAGGTCGTGCCAGTATGAATCACCCATTCTGTCCAAGAAAAAGTCTTATTTAATTCTTCTATTTCCTGTTTCGCCCACAGTTCACCAATTAAAGATGTAATTCCATTTGTCATAGACATAAACAACTGCTTTACACCTTTAACCACCAAAAAGTATACGGAATAAATAGACACGTCTGATAATGTTGCAAATAATGTCAGCACAATCGTATCTGTTCCATCGAGAATAACTGCAGCCACATGCTGTGCAATACCATTCCATTTTTGTGGAATCGGTTCCTTTGTGTATCTGATTTTTTTGTCAATGCTATAATGCTGTCTTACATACAAGTAAATGACAAGTGGTTGTAGCAAATATATCAGCGACGTCGTCAATTTTACAATTTGAATACTACAACCCAGTTGAATCAAAACAAAACAAGCCGCTGTATTGCATATTACTGCTAAAGTCTGTGCATTATACTGAATATACCCACGCTGATCGGCTGTCAATAACAGTCTATTAACAATTCCAAAAAAATACTGGGCAAAAGAGCTAATTGATATAGCAACAATCAAAGTAGCTGTATATGCAAACCCAAAATTCTTTCCAGCAAATCTTGGATACACGACAACCAGCACAATCACATAAGCTAGCAGAATCTCACCGAGTCTTGTAAAAAATTTGTTCGCCGATGAAATTATCTTACTAACATCATCTTTTCTTTTTTCCGCCAAAGGCTTATATAATGCCGATTGAACTACAGCGCCAACTCCAAGCTCCAAAAATGAGATAACACCCAAGAACTGTGTAATGGAATTAACCAACCCATTAACTTCAGATCCAAAAGCGTTCAATATCAATCTCGGCAGAATAAATCCACATATTATTGTGGTCAACTGAAACACTAGCGATGAAACAGTATTGTAAAATAACCTTTTTTCTCTCATGGGTTCTCCTTACAGTGAGCATCAACCACTAGCATTATGCCAATACCATTGCTCACCTATTTTGAAATTTTATAATTTCTTTATCGATGATTCTTCCATTTTCAACTATTAATGCATCAGATAGAATATCATCATATCTTTCTTTTTGTAATTCATCAATATACTTCCAAATCACTTCAGAATTGTTCCATGTAAATGTCTTGTGGAAGAGTGCTGGTGTATGGTCAACAACATAATGCAGAACACCATCAACAATATATGTTGGTTCTTCTATTGTAGTTGGTATACTGGTTTCAATTCCACCATTACGATCACAACTTACGTCAATAATCATCGAATTACGTTTCATACGTTTTAGATCATCTCGATAAATAATGTGGTCTTTTCGCATTACATCCCACAGAACACAGTTCACAATAACATCATACTGTCCCAGTTCATCTCGCAATAATTCTTCTGTCCTGCGGTCATACTGCCGAACATCGGCCCCCAGCATATTGAGAACTTTAATTGCTCCTCGTGCAGTATTGCCACGACCTATGACAGCAACCTTTGTTTCATAAGGCATCCTTGCATAACATTGGAAAGCATGCATGACAGCTGCCTCACCTGCAAGTTCATTGTTTCTCCAGAATACATGTCTTCCTTTTTGAAACATTTTCTCCCATGCAAATGCTGTCAGATTGCCAGCAAGTAATTTATCTGTAATATCTTTATTTTGAGTTGCATGCACCCATCCAAAAATCGTCTGGTGATCAAGTTTTTCCAAATAATCAGCGTCACCAATTTTGGGATCGCAGATGATGTCCTTTAATAAAATTTCATCGTGGGAAGCAATATGACTGCCACAGGCTTCATATTCTGAATCTTCAATACCAAGAACCTCGCCGTAGCCTTTTTCAAAATATAGCAATTCCGGATGTTCAACATTTTTCAAATGTGCCGGGACAATTGCACGCCGGTACTCATTCTCTTTGTGGCTTATCGGAAATCCAACTGTTTTCATATTTTTCCTCCTTATGCAACAACAATTCCAAGAATCAAATACGTAACTGCACACAGTCCTGCAACTGTCAGTGCATAAGGCAGCTGGGTCTTCACATGATCAATGTGATCACTCGCAGCACCCATAGATGAGAGAATTGTAGTATCGCTTACAGGAGAGCAGTGATCTCCAAAAACGCCGCCACCAGCGACAGCAGCAAAGCACATGGCGACAAGTGTGGTCACTTCATTGCCCGATGCATTAAATGCCAATGGCAAAGCTATCGGCATACAAATAGCAAAAGTTCCCCAAGAACTTCCCGTTGCAAATGCCATAATAGCAGAAACAACAAAAATTACCGCAGGAAGTAACGCCGGTGTCAGGAAAGATTCTGTACTATTGATAATAAAGTTAGCCGTTCCCATCTCTTTGCTGAGACTATTCAACGGATATGCCAGCGCAAGCAAAATAATTGCCGGCATAGCTCCTTTAACTCCAGCCATGAAAGTATCCGACACTTCCTGCAAAGGCATTCCCTGAATCAGAAGAGATACAGAAAGAAAAACAACAACAATAACGGAAGCTTCCATCACTTTAGTACTTCCGAGAGTAATAAAGGTTCCCAGAGAGATTCCAAGAAACATAACAATAGGCAAAATAAAGTTTAAGAATACTCTAGGCTTAACTTTTTCGCTTTTTTTCATTTCCGTGAGTTCTGTACTCATAAGCGGAACTGCACCATCTCTTAACAGCTTTCCTTCTTTCAAGGCACGCTCTTCCGCCTTTTTCATTGGCCCGTAATCACGAATAATTCCGCTGCAAATCAAACCCACAAAGATAACTGAAAAGATTGCATAAAAGTTAAACGGCATTGCTTTCACAAAAAGGTTATAAGCATCCCCCTGTGTTACAATCGCGCCAATTCCGACCGTCAGACCACAGAGATACGCAGACCAGCTTGTTACTGGAAGAAAGACAGCCACTGGAGCTGATGTGGAATCGCAAATATACGCGAGCTTTTCTCTTGAAACCTTTGCTTTATCGCTAAGGCGGCGCATAACGCCACCAACAAATAACGGACTGAATGAATCAGAGAAAAAGATAAAGCACCCCAAAATCCAAGTCACAACTTGAATTGCTTTCCTGCTTAAATTACGCTTATCTACAATGTTGGTAAAGCCCTCGATAGCACCACTTTTTTCAAAATAGGCCGCCATGATACCAACCATCATATTGATAGTTACAACCCAAATGAAATCTTCATTTCCCAGTGAGGTTTTCAAGAGATCCGTAAATCCGAATAATCCCTTTCCAGCCAAAAGACATCCTAAAACACACGCTGTTGCCAATGACGCAATCGTATTTCTAGTAGTAAATGCCAGTACAACCGCAAGTGCAACTGGCACAATAGATATCCATCCCATCGTCTCCAACATAACTTTACCCTCTCTTTTCTGGAAGAACTAACATTTCTCCCCAGTGTGCATCTGATTCCTTTAACAGATTTGCATCAAATCCACTGTCTGGATAGAAAGTCATTTCTCCGAAGTAAACCAAACCATCAATACAGTATAAATCAACTCGCACATACGGAATTCCTTTACTCAGCTTTTCCGCAATAGCAAACATCTCATCAATGCAATCAGGTTTTGGCAAGGTAAAGCCTTTTGGAGCTTCTTTACCACGGATATTATATTTTTTTAAATTCCATTCTTTATCAAAGAAATAGAATTTAGGGTGTCCCGTTTCACGTTCGGTACACACCATAACGGATTCAGCAACACCATCAAAGCAGAAGAATTTATAATCTACTAATGCTTTTGTATCTTTATTGTTGTAATAAGAATTGGAAACAATTATTGAACAATCGTCAGAATTTAGTCTGTACCCCCCCCCGGTAGGTAATTTGATCCACTCACCCAACTTCAAATCCCACTCTTCAGGCTTAAATCCCTCAAATCCGCTAGCTGGATAGAATGTAACCTCACCAAAATATACTTTTTCATTGATTTCATAGAAATCAATTCTTGCAAAAGGCATTTTTTCAGAAAGCTTTGCCGCTAATTTTTTCATCAATTCATACTGCTTTGGACGCTGAATCGGTAAGATAGCGTTGCTATGAGCAGGTCTTTGTACATTCAGATGGTTCCAAGCTTCGTCGTAAAAATCTTCTTTTAAGCCATCTTTTGTAAAACGCTCACTACACACCAGTGTCATACGAGGCACACCATCAAAGCAGAACAATTTGTAATCACGTAAATCGTCTGCCATATATTGTTCGGCAATAATTCTGTGTGGCACATTTTTATAAGGCCACTCACGCCCCATGTAGTAGAAATTATTTGACAGGCTCGTTTCAATTTTTTTTCTTGCCGCATCCATATCCAAGCTAGATTTATCACGGCACACAACAAGTCCACCACTATCATGTGTACACTTCAATACAAATTGATCCGGCAAGGCGTCGAAGTCGATTTCGTCAAAATTATTCCAAACTCCAATTGTTGGAATTATGTACTCAGAGCCGATTTTTTCGGCGATATACTTCTTGACTGCATACTTATCAACCATTGTTGTGTACTCTGGATTTCTATTGTGAAGCTTTAGCCACTGAAGCTTTTCATTAAATGTCTTCGGATTTTTTAAGTTCAAAGGATAACCCATTGACTTTTTAAATCTCATTTTTAAGTACAATTCGTCTGGAATCATATCTTTGACTTTTTTTATCATTACGCTGTCCTCCAATCTCAGTGAGATTCCACTTGGAACTTCGGATTCCTGTATACATTATTTCCAAGACATCCCACATCAGAAATCTGATACTTATTCTTCCAAAGAATATACGGCAAAGCAATTTGATCTCGTTTACTCTCAGACTGTAGAAATTCTTTCCACCAGTCTGACATTAGTTTTCGACACTCCTGGTTTTTAAGATTAAAAATAATAACAGTAGCTTCTAACATTCCATATTTTTCTGGAAAACCTTCACATTTATATCTGCTAATCTGCTCCTCCAATTTTTTGGGATTTCCTTTCCCATAAAGTATACACGCCTCAGCTTCTTCATATATACAGTCACGTAAAACATGCTGGTGCATTGCAAATCCAGTTTTACCTTTATCTGGAACACAAACAAGAGGAGAAAGATCTGAAATCACACAAACATTTCCATCAATATAGATAGCATAGTCATATTCTGGAAACACTTCGAAAGGATGCATCTTTAAATATCGATTTATCAATGTATTATCCTTTAATTTTTTTATGCCTTGTGGAATTTCACGGTTTCTCCAAATATCAGACTCAATTTCCTTGTCTGAGAACACAAAGAAGTCATATCCGTCATTTGCAAATATCGGATCGTTCAGTTTGTCATAGCCTCCAACAATACACGTATATACCGCCACACGAGCATCACTTTTTATATGACAAATATTCTTTTGTCTATCCTCTGCTCTTAAATTATCTCCTGGTTTTTTCCCCGGATATTTTTCGTCAATTACTTTTTGCCCTCGCCTTTTCTTCAAAATCAATGAAATATCTGAAAATCGAGCTTTTTTTATAGCATTTTTTACAGAAAGTACATTTCTACCCACTCTCATTTCCTTGCTATTTTGAAGATCGATATATTTCAAGTTTAATTCTTCCAAGGACTGCATCAACTTATGTTCTAATTCCGTCATTATCTTTCCTTCCCGTACTTCTATGAAAATAATGTATTATTTTCAAAAAGTGCTCTAAATACAGATGTAATATTTGGGCTACTCAATACCCACAAGTATAATCCACTAAAGGCCACAAATATTGTGCCGATAACAATCATCAATGTTGTCTTCGATACCTTTGTAGTTTCTCTCTGCATTTGCAGCTTTTCTCTCATATCAAAATATTGTGCAAATGCAATGTAATTCACCATCGAAAGCGAAAGCTGGATTCTAAACAAATCCGCACTAAAACTCAACAGCCCAATCAAAGGAATAATTGATAGATTCATTCCAAGTGCTAATTCAACAAATTGAATGCTGGATTTTGTTTCTGCTCGCTCTTTCACCCCGTTTCTTTTCACCCATATATATACAATATAGTAAACTATCAAAGAGCATCCCAATATTAAGAGCATCTTTAATCTATAGTTCATAACGCTCCGAAAATTATATTTCATGTCCGATGCATTAAGAACAATATTCAACTTGGTTCCTATATTCAGGAAACTAATGTTAGCAAGCTTATCAATAAAAGCCGTTAGAACACTTGTAAAAGCAGTCAGACCTAATGATAATAGTACCATCAGTTTTGCCAATTTCTTAAGATTTACAAATTTAGGCAAAGCAAAAAGCAGGCAAAATATTGAAGACAAGTGGATCATTGAAGCAATCAGAATACAACAGCAATACTTTAATAACCACCTTTTTTTCCCTTCAAACAGAAACCCCAATCCAATATAAACTACTGAAATTGCTAATGTATATCGCACCATAGTCACATCCATACAAAATGGATACAGCATATACATTGCCAAAACCCACGCACTATTTTTCGTATGTTTCTTTGTAAAGGAAAATAGAACTAATAAAATAAATGCACTTACAATTATTAGAAATCCTCTATAACTCAATCCAAGACGATTAAAAAACACCATTAGCTGATTATACAGCCATTCTGTCTGTGAATTTAAAAACTGGTATTGTGTATACTTTCTTAAATGAATATTGTAGTCTGCATTTCCATAACTAAACGCAAACAAAATCCATAAAAAAACTAACATTATATTGCTTTGAAACTTTTCTTTACTTAATACAATACCAGCGCAAAAAATCGCAATTGCTAAAATGTATAGCATTTTTTCACCCCTTGCCGCAAGCAGGTGACGCCTTAAACCCATCAAAAAAGCCTTTTATGCTCTTCCCCGCTTTTTCCTTTTTATCGTCTTCAAACAGCAGTACTAAAAAGAATTGAAATATTTCCTTTAAAAACATCTTAAAGACATATCCATTATGATATTTTTTCAAGAGATAACTAGCATTTCGGCACATGTAATAGCGTCGAAATGGGCTATGATTATACAGTTCCCACTTTCTAAATCCCAAATTAATTTGCTTTGCATGACCAATTTCATGAAGCAATCCATCATAAGCTATTCTTACAATTCTATAGCCGTGTTGTTTTAAATTAATACATACATCGCAATCAACCTTATCAATAAACATCGACTCATCAAAACCGCCCACGCTCAATGTTATTTCGACATTCATCAGGCTTCCAGAGGTTATGCAGTAATCAATGTCTTCAAATCCTGTTTCTCTTTTCGCTAGGCTAAAATTTCTATCCACAATATTACATGTTAAACACCCAATATCTTTCTCCGAGCAATTTTCAAGGAACTCTCTATACTCTCTAATTAAACCATCGGTTGCCACTGAATCTTGATCTAATGTTAACACCCACTCATAGTGTTCTTTTTGAGCTTTCCTTAAAATACAATTCAATGCTTGTGCAATTCCAAGATTCTTTTCATTTTCGAGAAGAATAATGTTAGGCAAGTCACATACCAAGTTCTTTACATCTTCCAGATTACTAGAACCGTTATCAACCAATATTAACATTGGTACCTGCTTTCTTATATGTTCAATATTCTCATTCAATCTTTCAATTTCTGGATTGAACAGAACTATGCCCGCGCAAATATTCATCTTCTCGCTCCTCTATCTTTATTGCTTTATCTTTTTTCTAATTTTTGCAAGACACTGCAGCCTGTACAGTCTTCTATATATTTTAATAGGTACAGAATACCCTTTGCTCGCACCACCTGAAGATACATTTCCCCCATGTCTTCGATACTTAATCAACGGCTTTTCTATCAAGGAAGTTTTGAAATAGCATTCTGCTACCGCAGCCAGCCACAAGTCATGCTCCATTAAATATGCATTATCTGGAAACGGAAGAGCCGCCTCCAAAACATTCCGTTTAAAAGCCATACAGCATCCAAGATACCGTGTTTTTATCATTAGTCTCCAAAAACCAGTTTTAATATTATAATCCTTAATTCTGGATTGACTTATAACCTGCTCATTTTCATTTATGGTAATACAATCGGACACGGTAAAGTCACAATTGACTAACGCTGCAACCGTTACTTTCACTTTATCAGGCATCCAAATGTCGTCTTGATCTGAAAGGAAGATTATATCTCCATCGGCATGTGTCAATGCATTCTCAAAATTTCTTACAAATCCATGATTATCCTCATGAATATAGAGCTTTATTCTTTTATCTTTATAGCTTTTAATAATTTCAACAGTCTCATCAGATGATAAGTCATCAGAAATAATTAGCTCATCCTCTTCTCCCAGTTGCTGAAGAATGGAGTCTATTTGCTCCTGAATATACTTTTCGCCATTGTACGTTGCCATGCATACTGATATCATACTTCTTGCACCTTTACCCACTTTTTATTCTCAGATTCAAATTTCTTCAATACTTTTGCAGGCGACCCAGCCAGTAGCGTATTATCCGGAAAGATTCCCCTTACCACTGAGTTGGCTCCCACTATACAGTGCTTTCCTAAATGAGTTCCTGCCAAAATAACTGTTCCGTATCCAATAAAACAATTATCTTCAATAAGGGTATCTTTAATGATTAATGGTTGCTCTAGTGCAAGTGAATTTTCTTCATTGAATGTGTGATCGCAGTTTGAAATAAATACATTTCCCGAAATAGTCACATTGTTTCCTATTTTGAGTTCATTTTGAACTGCTACGGCATGAAAATTTTGACCGACAGATACATTATTGCCTATGACTATTTTCCCACCATTTTGAGTCTCTGTTCGCATTCCTGGATATATCCGAACCTTATCTCCAAACAACAAATCTTTCTTTCGTGCAATGTAGCAAGGTTTTCCAATATAGCACATACGACCTTCTTTACCCCAAAAAGGCTTATTAAGCAACGCACGCAATCCCCATTTTATTTTCTCGCTGTGCCCCCCCACATACAGTTTTCTCCTTTCTTTAATGCTCGGATAAATATCAATCAATTTTTTTATCCGATATAATCTCTTTTCAATTTTGACTCGCATCGAATAACCCTTGTTAAAACCACCGGAAGATGCGTTCTTACCATGTCTTCTATAATAAATTAATGGCTCATCAATTAGACTCACCTTAAAGTATGCAAACGCTACCGCAGCGAGCCATATATCATGCTCAACCAAAAAGTCATTATCCGGGAAAGGAAGGGAAGCTTCCAAAACCTGTCGATTAAATGCCATGCAACAGCCTAAATATCGAGATTTAATTAGATGATTCCAAAATCCCGGCTTAACATTAAACTCTTTAAATCTTGACTGTGATAATATTTGCATGTTAGGGTCAACAGTTATGCAATCATGTGTTACAAAATCTGCATTCTGCAACGCTTTCATAACAACATTCACCTTATTATCCATCCATATATCATCCTGATCTGCCAAGAATATATATTCTCCACGTGCTAAACGCAATGCATTTTCAAAATTATGCGTAAACCCATGTGTCCCGGTATTTTTCACATACCGAATTCGCTTGTCTCCAATAGATTCTATCACTTGTTGCGTTGCATCCTTCGACCCATCATCGGAAATAATAATTTCATCATTAAATCCTATCTGTTTCAGAATCGATTCCAACTGCTCTCGAATATATTTCTCTCCGTTGTAAGTTGCCATGCAAACCGATATCATTATGCCATCCCCTTTCTCAATTCGGAAATCATTCCTGCGCAACGGTTCTTTTCTGAAAGAATTTTTTCATTGGGACAGATTGTACCGTTAACCGTCCAATCAACACCAATGTCCGGATCATCATATCGGATGCTCTTAGCGTTTTCAAAAGAGTATACTTCATCCGTAAAATACTCCATTTCGCTATTTTCTTCCAGTGTTATAAAACCATGTGCAAATGTTCTTGGTAGTAGCATCAGCTTACAATCATCTGCTGAAAGCACATAGCCAACCCACTTTCCAAAGTTCAGACTGCGTGGTTCTATATCTACACCCACACTATAAATTGCTCCGCTTACACAGCGTACAATTTTCATCTGCTGAAATGGCGCGGCTTGATAGTTAAGCCCTCGTATCACACCTTTTTCTAAAGTGAGTGAATGGTTTAGTTGAACTATTCTTTTAAATCCGTATTTGCTTAATTCATCGGCATTTATCTGAACAGAAAACCAGCCCCTATTATCGTCTATTCTCTTGTTCTCTAGCAAAATACAGCCGTTTTTCCGTTCTAATACAACCATCTATTACATCCTCATATTTTCATTTCTCTAAGCCAATTTCGAAGAGAATACTTTTCATATACTTCTTTATCTATTTCTTTGTATGCTTTTTTGAAGAAAGGTGACTCGAAGTCAAATGATTTACCATCATAAACATAAATGTTTTCTTCATTATAAAAATCATAGTTTACAATATCTTCATTTGTTGTAATGAGTTTCTTCTTCGCGCCTAATGCCTCAAGCACTCGAATTGTAAGTCCCAATTGCCCCGCTTGAGCCGAATCAAGCACACATCTCGAATCGCTATATATAGCATTCATTTCCTCGCCCTTCAGCGATTCAAAGTGAAATTCATTGTAATGTGCATGTTTCAACTCTGGATTCATAATCTTTCTATAGAAAAAAACAATTCTCGATGGAAAAAAGTAGTATATAAACTGTTTAGGGTATACATCTTTCAATTGATCCGACATTAACTGAATAAACTTATACTTTTTAGGATGCGCCGTACCGACAAAACAGAAATCATATTTAAAATCCGTCTTCTTTTGGCTTCCAATTTGCTCATATTGTCTCGTAAAAAACAATGGCAAGAATTTTAAATTCTGATTTTCTTCTACATCCTTTCGATCAAACGAATAGCAACTATCAAATAAAGGTTCGATTTTCTTTATATATGGAAAATTTTTCAGTGAATCCCACTGATACAAAACATATCTTGCCTGCGGCTGCTCTTTCTTAATCTGTAATACCATTTCTTCACTAAATGAGAGTGACTGTCCAGATATTAAAAATACGACATCATATTTTTTACTACGAACAGTCTTCATTACAGTTTCAAAATATTTTGCAATGTATTTTCCAATCAAATCCTTATTTACACGAATGATTGCCTTGATAAATCCATTTGTACTAGGTCGATCATCAAAACAATCCACTTCATAACCCATATCTTCTAGTTCTTTGCTAATCGCCTGTGGATAATCGAAAAAATTAGGCATTATTAATAATAGCTTTTTCTTCATTTCCACAAGCCCTCACTTATGCCATAAACTTCTTTTCATTCATAATCTGGGTGATCTTCTTGTTATCACCCCAAACAGCCTTGGAATCATACGGACGATCAGGGAACGCGCCATATTTCAGTTTGATGCCATAACCGTTCTCCTTGATAAACCGCTCAACACGATCTGCAAGTTTTTCCGGCTTACCAGAGCAGATGTTAATAATTCCATTGATTTCATCTTGCCCAACTGCCGCCGCAACCTGCGCACAAAAATCTTCGTAGTCAATAAAATCAAACTGGTTCTGCCCCATTGTGAACGGGAACTCAGTTTTACCTTCCTTTTCTGCTGCCGTAATTTTTGAGAAAATCGAACAGCCAAACTCAGAATGACCTACAATGTAATAACCGCGCAGCCACTGCCAATTGGTATGCTTACCGTTTGTCATCATCGCCACGCAATTACGAAGCGCATCCTTACCAATACCATAAAGACTCATGGGGTGGCAGGGAGTATTTTCATTGATACTACCCTCAAAGAAGCCAATTTCGTGCATTGTGCCCATAACGCTAATCTTAGCGATACCTGCATCAACCATCTGCTTCAAGAAATGGTAGTGCTTTGGCAAATCTGCAATATGATTTTCCGAGTAATGAACAAATCCATCTCTCCATGCCAGATGAAGAAGGACATCAGGCTTTCCAAAATATGTATAAGGATCTTCTACTGAAAACAAATCACAGTCCATTTTTTCTGCACGATCATCCACATAGTTTGTTTTGAAATCCGCAGCTACAACACTGTGTCCATTATCAAGAAGTGCTTTCACAACGCCCTGTCCGAGATAGCCATTTGCACCTGTTACTAATATTTTCATATTCTTTCTCCTCTCAGAACTTAAAGGTATCCTTCAGACCGAGCCACTTCTGGTCCTTATCGCTCAGATTCAGTACCGTACCATCTTCCAGCGTGTAGCCCTCTGCGCTTGCGCTGCCCTTGTATTCGCCCTTCAGCTGCGGCCACCCAATGCCAATCTCCGGGTCGTTCCATGCCATGCCGCCCTCATCATTCGGATGCCAGAAGTCATTAACCTTGTAACAGAACTCTGCCTCATCGCTCAGAACCAGGAAGCCATGCGCAAAGCCCTCCGGGATGAGAAACTGCTTCTTATTCTCGGCCGACAGGGTCACACCATACCACTTGCCATAGGTTTCAGAATTGGCACGCAGGTCAACTGCGACATCAAACACAGTACCGCGCACGGCGCGCACCAGTTTGCACTGCGGATACTGCTTCTGGAAATGCAGGCCACGCAGCACACCCTTTGTGGACATGGACTGATTGTCCTGCACAAAGTGGATGTCGATGCCAGCTTCTTTCATATCTTTTTCGTTGTAGGTTTCCATGAAATAGCCACGGGCATCACCATGAACAGCAGGCTCAATAACACAAAGACCCTTGATGCCGCCTACATTTTTCTCAACTTTAATCTGTCCCATTTCTTCTATCTCCTCTATTACTGCTCGATCTCTTTCAGGTAACGGCTCAGCGCATCCTGCCAGGTCGGAAGCGGAGTAAAGCCTGCTTCCACCAGCTTGCTCTTATCCAGACGGCTGTTGAACGGACGAGCAGCCTTGCTCAGACCGTACTCTGCCGTGGTCACTGGCAGGACTTCCGTCTTATAGCCAGCCTGACGGTAGATTTCTTTCGTGAAATCATACCAGCTGATGTAGCCGCCCTCATTGGTCGCATGGTAGTAGCCGTACTTCTCAGTCTCATTCATATCGACGAGCAGTCGAGCCAAATCGTATGTATAGGTCGGTGTGCCAATCTGGTCATTGACCACACGGACAGTGTCATGGGTCTTGCCGACATTCAGCATGGTTTTAATGAAGTTCTTACCGTTCAGACCGAATACCCATGCAATGCGGACGATGAAATACTTCTCCAGCGTCTGGCTGACTGCCAGCTCACCTTCCAGCTTCGTCTGACCGTATACATTCAAAGGCTTATAATCCTTGTCATCAGGCTTCCAAGGCTCAGTGCCCTGACCATCGAACACATAGTCCGTGCTGATATAGGTCATCTTGCAATCCAGCTTCTTGCAGACATCTGCAATGTTCTGGGTGCCGTCGGCATTGATCGCACGGACTTTTGCTACTTTATCATCATCCTCTGCCATATCCACAGCAGTCCATGCTGCGCAGTGGATCACAGCATCCGGATTTACTTCTGCAATTACTTTCTCGACAGCATCCTTATCAGTAATGTCCAGTGCCACATACGGTGCTTTTGTTACCGCAGAACCATCTGCCACACCGCTGTAAGTTTCCTGAATATCAGAACCAACACCCTCATAACCGCGCTTCAACAGCTCGTTCATCACATCATGGCCCAGCTGACCGCCAACACCAGTTACAAAAAACTTCATGTTCTTCCCTCCTGTTAGCGGTTACCGTACATTTTTTCGTAGTAGTTCTGATACTCGCCGCTGATGATGGTCTCCCACCATTCACGGTTATCGAGATACCACTGGATGGTCTTCTTGATGCCGTCCTCAAACTTGGTCTCTGGCAGCCAGCCCAACTCGTTGTGGATCTTAGTCGGGTCGATTGCGTAACGCATATCGTGACCCTTACGGTCGCCAACATGGGTAATCAGGCTCTCCGGCTTGCCCAGCTCCTTGCAGATTATCTTCACGATCTCGATGTTCTGCTTCTCGTTATGGCCGCCGACATTGTAGACTTCGCCCACACGACCCTTGTGGATAATCAGGTCAATAGCCTTGCAGTGGTCTTCAACATACAGCCAATCGCGAACATTCAGACCCTCGCCATAAACAGGCAGCGGCTTATCAGCCAGTGCATTGGCGATCATCAGCGGAATCAGCTTCTCCGGGAAGTGATACGGACCATAGTTGTTGGAGCAACGGGAAATGGTCACAGGCAGACCGTAGGTGCGGTGGTAAGCCAGAACCAGCAGGTCAGCTGCAGCCTTGGAGCTGCTATACGGAGAGCTGGTATGGATCGGAGTTTCTTCGGTGAAGAACAGGTCAGGACGATCCAGCGGCAGGTCGCCATAAACCTCATCAGTGGAAACCTGATGGTAACGCTGGATGCCATACTTGCGGCAAGCGTCCATCAGAACACTGGTGCCAATGATATTGGTCTGGAGGAAGATACCCGGATCCTCGATAGAACGGTCAACATGAGATTCTGCCGCAAAGTTGACCACGATATCCGGATGCTCTTCTTCAAACAGCTTGTCCACAGCTTCACGGTCGCAGATATCGGCTTTCACGAAGCGGAAATTCGGGTTATCCATAACAGGTGCCAGCGTGGACAGATTGCCTGCGTAGGTCAACTTGTCCAGGCAGATGATCCGGTAATCCGGATACTTCTTCAGCATGTGGAACACAAAGTTACTACCAATAAAACCAGCACCGCCGGTAACAATAATATTCATGATCTATTCTCCTCTACACTTATCTATGTATCTTGTTCTCGTTTTCTATTAATACAGATGCTCCTGATACTTGCCATCCATGACATCCTTCAGATACTGACCATACTGGTTCTTCTTCATGACCTTATAGACTTCCATCAGCTCATCCTTGCTGATCCAGCCATTCAGGTATGCGATTTCCTCCAGGCAGGCAATCTTACGGTGTTGATGCTGCTCCACGGTCTTCACAAAGTTGGTAGCATCCACTAAGCTCTCGTGTGTACCAGTATCCAGCCAAGTGAAGCCCTGACCCAGCAGCTCCACATTCAGGGAGCCGTCCTCCAGATAAATGCGGTTCAGGTCAGTGATTTCCAGTTCACCACGAGCAGACGGTTTCAAGTTCTTTGCAAACTCGACCACACGGTTATCATAGAAATACAGACCGGTGACACAGTAATTGCTCTTCGGATGCTCCGGCTTTTCCTCAATAGAAACAGCCTTACCGTTCTTATCGAACTCGACGATGCCGAAACGCTCCGGATCGTCCACATAGTAGCCGAACACCGTTGCGCCCTTGCCATTTTCTGCATTCTGAACGGCTGCCTGCAGGCGCTTTTTCAGACCGTGACCAGCAAAGATGTTGTCGCCCAGCACCATAGCCACAGAGTCGTTACCGATAAAGCCGGCACCAATGATAAAGGCCTGTGCCAGTCCATCCGGAGACGGCTGAACAGCATAGGTCAAATTCACACCAAACTGGTGACCATCACCCAGCAGGTTCTCAAAGCGAGGCGTATCCTGCGGTGTGGAAATAATCAAAATGTCACGGATGCCTGCGTTCATCAGAACGGACATCGGATAATAAATCATTGGTTTATCAAAAATAGGTAAGAGCTGCTTGCTCGTAACTTTCGTCAACGGATACAGACGAGTGCCGGAGCCGCCTGCCAAAATAATGCCTTTCATAATTGTTTTCTCCCTCTTAACTGTGTTATTATTATTTTTCTTTAATCTCTCTGGAAAATATCTCTCGTATAAACTTTCTCTTTCACATCGTCCAGGCATTTGTCATAGCGGTTTGCAATGATAGCCTGACTCTGCTTCTTAAACTCATCCAGATCATTCACAACAACAGAGCCAAAGAATTTTTCGCCATCTTTCAGGGTCGGCTCATAGATAATTACAGTTGCGCCCTTTGCCTTGATGCGTTTCATGACACCCTGGATAGAACTCTGACGGAAGTTGTCGCTATTGCTCTTCATGGTCAGACGGTATACGCCGACAACAACTTCCTTTTCCTTGCTCTCATCCCAGCTGTCGTTTGCTTGATAAGCACCAGCAATTTCCAGAACGCGGTCAGCAATGAAGTCTTTACGAGTTCTATTACTCTCCACGATTGCTTCAATCAGGTTCTCCGGTACATCGGCATAGTTTGCGAGCAATTGTTTAGTGTCCTTGGGCAGGCAATACCCGCCGTAGCCAAAGGAAGGGTTATTGTAATGAGTGCCGATACGGGGATCGAGGCAGACGCCGTTGATGATCTGCTGTGTGTTCAGCCCCTTCATCTCAGCGTAAGTATCCAGTTCGTTGAAATAGGACACGCGCAGTGCCAAATATGTATTCGCAAAAAGTTTGACAGCTTCTGCCTCGGTGAAGCCCATGAACAGGGTATCAATATTTTCCTTGATAGCACCCTCCTGCAGGAGTTCTGCAAAGGTGTGCGCAGCCTTCACCAGTCGAGCATTTTCCACATCGGTTCCGACAATGATACGGCTCGGATACAGGTTGTCGTACAGAGCCTTGCTCTCACGCAGAAACTCCGGGCTGAAAATGATATTGTCGCAGTGGAACTTCTCACGAACCGATGCAGTGTACCCAACCGGAATAGTGCTCTTGATGACCATGATGGCTTCCGGGTTATACTCAATCACCAGCTTGATGACCGCTTCGACCGCACTTGTGTCAAAGAAATTCTTCTTACTATCGTAATTTGTGGGTGCAGCAATGACCACAAAGTCTGCATCGGAGTATGCTTCCTTGGCATCCAGCGTTGCAGTCAGGTCAAGTTCCTTCTCTGCCAGATACTTCTCAATGTATTCGTCCTGAATCGGAGATTTCCGGTTGTTGATCAGCTCCACTTTCTCCGGGATAATATCAACAGCCGTAACATGATGGTGCTGGCTCAACAGCGTAGCAATGGAAAGACCAACGTAGCCTGTGCCGGCCACTGCAATTTTCAAATCCTTAAACTCTCTCATTTTTCTATCCTCTAATTATTTATAAAATTCTGCATACCACTCAGCGAACTTCCGCAGACCAGTCCGCAGACTGGTAGAAGGCTTATACCCGAAGTCACGCTCCAGCGCACTCGTATCTGCATAAGTAACAGGCACATCACCCGGCTGCATCGGAACCAGTTCCTTATGTGCCTCGAAGTCGTAATCTTCCGGCAGCACTCCGGCACGAACCAGCTCTTCGCTCAGAATCTGCACGAAGTCCAGCAGATTTTCCGGGTTCTGGTTGCCGATGTTGTAAACTGCATACGGCGGAATCGGCAGCCCATCCTCGCCGTTTTTCTTATCCGGAGCCTTCTTCATCACACGGACAACACCCTCTACAATGTCATCCACATAAGTGAAGTCACGCTTGCAGTTACCGTAGTTGAAGATCTTGATGGTCTCACCCTTCACCAGCTTGTTGGTGAAACCGAAGTAAGCCATATCCGGACGACCGGCAGGGCCATATACTGTGAAGAAACGCAGACCCGTGGACGGGATGTTGTACAGCTTGGAGTAAGCATGGGCCATCAGCTCATTGGATTTCTTGGTTGCCGCATACAGGGAAACCGGATTATCTACCTTGTCATCCGTGCTGTACGGAACTTTCTTGTTGCTGCCGTAGACACTGGAAGAAGAAGCATACACCAAATGCTCCAAACTCTCACAATGGCGGCAGGCTTCCAAAATATTGAAAAAGCCGACCAGGTTGGATTCCACATAGGCATCTGGGTTGGTGATGGAGTAACGCACACCAGCCTGTGCTGCGAGGTTCACGACCACAGCAGGCTTATACTTCTCGAACAGCTCTGTGATCAATGCCTTGTCAGCGATGTTGCCTTTTACAAAAGTGAATGTGGGATACTTGGCCAGCTCATTCAAACGGAACTCTTTCAGGGCAACGTCATAGTAGGCATTCATATTGTCGATGCCGATAACCGTTGCTGAAGGAGCCTCCTGATAAATTCGCTTTACAAGATTTGAACCGATAAATCCGGCCGCACCTGTGACTAAAATCGTTTTATTCTCTAAGCTAACTGTGCTCATTTTCTTCCTCCATCTTTTTGTTTAATATCCCAATCTATGTACACATCCTATGGATGGTAAAACTTATTTATAAAGTGCTGTTTTCGCCTAAGTCTTTTCCCTTACTGTCGTACCCTTTCGGTGCAGCAATCATATTTCTACTTTTCTCCGGTTTATTGAGTACACCTGTCATGCTTTTGCAATAACCGAAGTGTTGTTTTATACAGTCGAACCCCGTCCATGCTCATACCCCATTTTTGCGAAGTGCTGTTTTATACAGTCAAAGGGCGTAGATGCGTATATGTTGTCGAAACTGTACATATCATCCACTCTCAACCGCATCTCCGTCGTCACTATGAACAAATCATGCAGATTTTTCACCCTCGACACCCCGTCCTTATGTACCTATCATCTCCACGACAGGTCTACTCAACAGAAAAGTTGCGAAGTAGAAATCGCCATTTTTTCCGATTTTTTCATGACTCAACAAACCGTAGCAAAGTAACCCTCATATTTACCAGCGATAGTGTACTCAATAGAACATTAGCAGAGTAGGTGATAAGCTCATGGATTTTTGATGTATTTATCATCTGAACTGCCCTTTTTCTCATTCCGCCTATATCCGCCTTATCTCTCCCACTATGTGTTCCTCATCCACTGAAAATTTGTATAACAAATGCCCATTTTCGCCCCATATTTCAGGTCGTTCTGCAACAAATCTTCGGTATGTTGAGTGTGAAAATCGGGTCTTTTTTGACTATGCTACGTTGCTTCTGTTTGTTGAGTAGACATTTGTTAGAGTAGCAATAACCACAGAATCAACACCTTTATATGTATCTTCTGCATTTAATGTTGCTGTTAAACCTAATTTCTTTTCTGCTAAATATTTTTCAATATATTCATCTTGAATTGAAGACTTACAATTATTAATAAGATCTACCTTTTCATATATGATATCAACTGCTGTTACATGATAATGTTGTGATAATCATGTAGCTATAGACAAACCAACATAACCTACACCTGCTACTGCAATATTCACAATTTTCACCCCTATAAAACAATATAAAAAACCTCTTTGCATCAACAATCACGTTGTTCAAAGAGGTTAATTATGATAGTAAATACAAGTTATTGTAATAAATATTACATTGAACCCTGTTTCTTTAATACGACACTAAATGTCTTGAATAGAATCTTAACATCTAAGCCAGGATTCCAGTTTTCAATGTATTCTTTATCCAAACGTACAACTTCTTCAAAATCAGTGATATCACTTCTACCAGAGATTTGCCACATACCTGTAATACCAGGTTTAATTGCTAATCTAGCATAATGATGTAAATCATATAGCTTTGTTTCATCAACGGTAGGAGGTCTTGTTCCAACTAATGACATATCACCTTTTAATACATTTAAGAATTGAGGAAATTCATCTAAAGATGTCTTACGAATAAATTCACCAATTCCTGTTTTATGTGTTCCATCAGGTAAGATCTTGTTACCAATGATTCTTGGATCAAAATCCATCTTGAACATTCTTCCATCACTTACTTTATTTTGATCCATAAGATCTTTCTTACGCTCTTCAGCATCTAAGTACATGGATCTAAACTTATACATCTTGAACTTCTTGCCATTCTGTCCAACTCTAACCTGAGAAAAGAAAATTGGACCAGGAGAAGCAATATAGATACATGGAGCAACAAAGATAAATATAATGACAGTTAATAAACAACCGACTAATCCAGCACAAATATCCATTGCTCTTTTAATACATAACTGTAATGTAGAAGCATAGTTAATTGTTAATGTCAGTACTGGATAAGATGCAACCTTCTCAACAATTTGTCTCTTACCTTCAATTTTAGAAAATGGTAATAAGTTTAAATGTAACGTAACACCTGTTTCTAACAGTTTATTTAATAAATTTGGATCAATTGGTAATGAAGGAGAAGTAACAACCAATACTTCATCAATCCAGTCTTGACCAACAATCGATGGTGCTGTATCAATGTTTGCTGTGACTTCAATCCCTTGATATGACTTACCAATTTCATCTTTATCAATGACTGCTAAACCAACAACCTTGTATTTAGAGAAGGAATTGTGAAGCACTGTGTTAATCACATCATTACAGATAGAATGATTTGTGATAACAAATAATCTTTGTGTACCTTCTCTTCTATGATTCAAAACGTATTTCTTAAATACTAAACGAACAAGAAATGTAATGAAAATATAATAAAAAAATGTACTGAAATAAACAAATCTAGAAAAACTCGAAGAAAGTTTTACAAAAAACATAAAGAACAACCCGACAGATAACAAAACCAATGTATGTTTTACCGTCTTTGTAAACTCTACATAGATACCACGTTTCAATACATTCTTAAATGTTGCTGATAATACCGCGATAAAGAAATCAGCTAATGTTAATACAAAAATAACAGTACGATATAATTTTGATCCATAAGGATTTATGCCCTGCCATAATAGACATGCTAATATATATGAAAAATTCAAGCATAGAATATCAACAATAATGAAATCCGTATGCTTGATCCATGATAACGAATCTTTTCTGTACATTTCCTAAAACTACACATCGTTTTGACAACGATATTACTCCCTTTTTTTAATGCTACATAATTATATGGAGGTTGTTCACATTCACTGTATATTTGTGCGTATTGCACATAATGCACATAACTATAAAAAGTCTAGATTTCTGCATAAATAAGCTATTATTTGATATATATATATATATATGTTAGATTGTAACAATGTTTCATGAACTATTTATATTTTCTTATATTTTTGTAAGCGTCAAATAAATACCGTCTACAAAAATATCTCCAGTCTAGGATAATCATATCCAGAAGGGAGATATTTTATGATCAGACAAAGTACATTAGACAAATGGAAACCAATTATTGATGGAT
>Ga0129311_1000960_pt1 | contig 22276 bp, 18 predicted proteins | sample Go1ome_FD_94435 | JGI IMG/M metagenome (GOLD analysis project Ga0129311, IMG submission 94435) | Western lowland gorrila individual fecal microbial communities from Wisconsin, USA - Go1022B metagenome | ecosystem: Host-associated > Mammals > Digestive system > Large intestine > Fecal | place... | reverse complement strand
TGGTCCACCATACGAATCAGCCGCGCCTGAATCTCCTCATCCGCCAGCGGTATGGGGATCGACTCAATATGTGATCTCAGAACTTTCACAGAATTATATCTTTTCTCATATATATACTGCGCAATTCTGGAATTCAGTACAGCCATAACATACTTCATCTTCAATCCCTGTATATGCGGAATCACAACATTACAGCTATTGAGAGTTGCCATCTGCCTGTCATCGTATGCAAATACCAGCTGTCTGTTGATGAATCTGTATATGAGTTTTTCCGATGCCCTGTACAGTTTCTCTGGGGCCGCCTGTTGATATCTGTCAAATCCGGAGAGGATGTATTTGTCGCATTTATCATATCCATATCTGTACACATCCGCTCCTGTGACAACCGGTTCCATTCCATTCTGCAGCTCCATGGAAATATACTTTTTGTTGTCTCCAGTTACTATGCCAAGGGCAAAATCAGCCTGTCCACGCAAGGATATACAATTCCTGGTATTCTCCAGTCTGAGCAGCACCTCATATTCCTCGTCACTTAATCTCACCTGAAAACCGTCAGGCGAAAGAGGTCTGTCATTACATATCACAAACTTCTGTCCATTCCGCTCTATCGCTGCACCTTCAGTGTGCCCCGGAGCAGAGCTCTTTACAAGCTGCAATGTAATCGCCGGACACTGTACGCCGTGGAATACATCGCCAACAAATCTTACTCTTCCTATGTCAGAGTTATCCGCAATAACCTGTCTCACGTCTCGATGATTTCTCACGTCCAGGATAGCCTCCGGCAATACAAATTCCAACGCTCCGCCATCCGCCAGCAATTCCAGTGAACGCTCCACGAACACATCATACGATTCAATCCCACGCCTTCTCGCAGTTCTGTATTTTTTATGAAGATAGTCTCTCATATCGCAGTCAAATGCACATCCCCACGGTGGATTACCGACTATCACATCAAAATATATATCTTCTGAATCGTCTTTTGTAAGAAAATTCCTACAGGTTATATTGTCATAGATCTTGTTCAAGTCTTCTATATTAAGTGATGTTTTGCTTATAGCTTTCTCTTTTCTGCATTGAAACGAACGTGTGAGGGCAAGGTTAAAACGGGCCAGCTGAACACTGAGTTCGTCTATATCACATGCATATATCTGCCCCAGTGGGATCACCTTGGATAGCTGGATCAGGAAATTTCCTGTTCCACAGCAAGGATCCAGAACGCGTATATGGTCTGCATCATTTCTTTTAACGTTATTGTATAAGTTTTTCACTATACCGCTCACCAACTGTTTTACAACATCCGTCGGCGTGTAATATGATCCGGCAGCCTTTCTGCTTCCTATATCCCTTATTGACATATACAAGAGGCCCAGAACGTCCTCTCCCAGCTGGTAATCGTAATGCGATCTAAGCAAATCTTTATTTTCATTTATCCATATCCTGGCTTTGCCTTTATCGCCGATTATATCATCGATAAGCCTTTCCCAGCATCCAATATCCATGTTGTTATCAATGTATATGGATAATATCTCTTCTTCTCTGTCCTGCAGCCCCTCCATGTTTTCCAGATCATCCACACTTATAAGCTGCTTGAGCGCACAGTCTGCCAATATGACTCTCATTGCAGTGTCTGTCATAGCTTCATCAGATTCTATCAATCCTCCTGCTAGTTCAAATACAGTCTCCCTGCTCCCACAGTTATCAGACACGTATTTGTCATAGAACGCCTTCCCCGACACATACTTTTTGTTGCGGCGGCTTTTAAGCGAGTCAAACTTCCCTGAAACCAATGCATTTCTTATATATAAAGCATACTCCTCACTGAAATATTCTTGTCCATCTATTCGTTTCTGCGATTCTATTTTCCCAAGTCTGAGCCAATTCCGCCCGGTTGCTTTGGTTATCAACAGCAGCCCGCACAGTTCCTCAAGCGTTATATACTTCTCACTCATTTGAACCTCAATGTATTTATATCATGAATCTGTCATCACATTTACTCTATCTCAGAATAGATATTTTCAATCGACTAGTCAAGCATGATATATTTATTACATTTCCGGCTGAATCTTCCCTTCCTCATGTGTGCTGCCACCTGCCAGCTGTTTTCTGAAAATCGTTCTAAAAATCAATCTCACAAGTGGTCCGCAATAGCAGAGCTGCCAGAACAGTGCAACAGGGAGATTCATTCCCCATGTCTGGATAAATGATCCAAAACTCTTTGAATCATTGAACAAGACAGTTGCTATAAGACTCATGATCGGACACATCATTATGCAGATGTAGAATGATATCATGAAGGTTATTACCTGTGGTCTGTCAGTCGGTCTCACGATCTTGAACGCAAGCATTGGTGCAAGCTTTCCAACCACGAAAAGCTCAAGCACAATAGCTATCGGCCACATGATCGGCATCTCGTGAAGTGCCATGACAAATGTCTGATTGGTGAAACCTCCTGTGTTAAGCGCTACATTGTAGCAGATCATTCCATAGACCATGAACATGGCCATGATGGTTGTGAATACGAATTCCTGTAATTTGTTTTGTGGCATAAAATTTTCCTCCTTACGAAAATAATATTGAGCATGCGCATTTAAAAGCGCTTCGCGCGGGCGCATGCGTGCTTCGTAAGGAATCCCCCGCCTTAACGGCGGGTCCCCCTTACGAAAATAAAAATCCCAACGAAACTTTCATCTCGTTGGGATTAACTTCGACTACCATTAATTGCCCCCTATAATATCACATGGTTTTCACAATTGCAAGCAATTTTCTGTTTTTTGTGTACAATTATTCCGTCACAGCCTTCTTGCCAGTATAAAGCTGATAATATCTACCCTTCATATCTATGAGCTGGTCGTGTGTGCCTCTCTCTATGATTCGTCCCTGCTCCATGACCATAATACAGTCTGCGTCCTTGACCGTAGAAAGCCTGTGGGCTATGACAAATGAGGTTCTGCCATCCATGAGGGCATCCATTCCCTTGGACACCATAGCCTCAGTTCTAGTATCTATGGATGAAGTTGCTTCATCCAGGATCAATGCCGGTGGGTCTGCAACTGCAGCCCTTGCAATTGCCAGAAGCTGCCTCTGTCCCTGGCTGAGGTTGGAGCCATCCCCGGTGAGCACCGTGTTGTAACCGTCCGGAAGACGCTTTATGAAGTCATGGGCATTTGCCAGCTTTGCAGCCTTAATACACTCCTCATCCGTGGCGTCCAGCTTACCGTATCTTATATTGTCCATAACCGTTCCCGTGAACAGATGCGTATCCTGAAGAACTATGCCAAGGCTTCGCCTGAGATCAGGCTTTTTGATCTTACCTATGTTGATATTGTCGTATCTTATCTTGCCATCCTGTATATCGTAGAACCTGTTTATCAGATTGGTTATAGTCGTCTTGCCCGCACCTGTACTTCCTACAAATGCTATCTTCTGTCCAGGCTTTGCGTACATGTTGATGTCGTGCAGGACTATCTTATCAGGATTGTAACCAAAGTCCACATTCTCGAATTCAACCTCCCCTGTGAGTTCTCTGTATGTGACTTCGCCTGTCTCATGTTTATGTCTCCATGCCCAGAGTCCGGTTCTCTCCTCGGCCTCCGTGAGATTGCCATCTGCATCCTTCTTTGCATTTACCAGCTCAACATAGCCCTCGTCCTCCTCAGGCTTCTCATCTATCATGGTAAATACTCTGTCTGATCCGGCAGCCGCCATGACTATGGCATTGATCTGCTGGCTTATCTGTGTTACCGGCATCGTAAAGCTCTTGTTGAGTGTCAGAAATGCTACCAGAGTTCCTATGGTTAGTCCTGTCCAGCCATTTATTGCAAGAACAGCTCCCAGCACTGCACAGAGGACATAACTTATATTTCCAAGGTTTGCATTCACCGGCATTGTGATGTTAGCTATCATATTTGCCTTGTATGCACTATCCTGGAGCTGTCTGTTCAGCTTGCAGAAATCATCATATGACTTCTCCTCGTGACAGAACACTTTGACTACTTTCTGTCCGCTCATCATTTCCTCTATATAGCCGTTGACCTTTCCCAGATCCTGCTGCTGTTTCATGAAATATCTTCCCGACTTAGCTCCAAAACTTGAAGTTGCCTTTATCATTATGATAACCATAACAACTGACATTATAGTAAGTGGAATATCCAGAACTATCATAGCTATAAATGTGGATATAAATGTGATACTTGAATTGATAAGCTGCGGCATACTCTGACTTATGACCTGTCTTAGCGTATCCACATCGTTGGTATATACCGACATGATATCTCCATGCGCATGTGTATCAAAGAACGAAATTGGCAGAGATTCCATACGTTCAAAAAGCTCTACCCTGAGTCTCTTCATGGTTCCCTGTGTCACATTTACCATGATCCTGTTGTATGCATAGGCGCAAATGATTCCAAGCACCAGTATAAGTCCAAGTCCCAGCATCCTGTGTGCCAGAGGACCATAATCAGGTGAGCTCTGCTTCATCATCGGTTCAATATATACATCTATAAGTTTCTGCATGAACATCGATACGCTCAGTATCGCAAGCGCTGATATGAGGATGCTGACTACAACAGTAATGCAAGCCATCTTATATTCCTTGAGGACATATCGGAGCAATCTTCCAAGTGCCTTCATGGGATTTTTCTCTTGATTCTTTCCCGTTTTCTTCATGTCTATGTCCATATTTTCTTCCGCCTTACTTCTACTGTGTTTCTGTGTATTTTCAGCCATTTTACTTCCTCCTTTCACTCCATTATTTTTTAATTCATCTTCTCATCGAAGTCTCCGCCGCCAGACATCTGTACGTCGTAGATCTCCTTATATATCGAATTGTTCTTTAACAGATTCTCATGTGTGTCGAATCCGCTGACCATTCCATTATCCAGAACTATGATCCTGTCCGCATCCTGGACACTGGATATTCTCTGTGAGATTATGATCTTGGTTGTATTCGGTATCTTAGTCGCAAATGCCTGCCTGATCTTCGCATCCGTTGCAGTATCCACGGCACTTGTAGAGTCATCAAGAATAAGCACCTTCGGGCTCTTGAGCAACGCCCTGGCAATACATAGTCTCTGCTTCTGACCACCTGACACATTGCTTCCTCCCTGCTCTATCCAGGTGTTGTATCCATCCGGCATCCTGTCTATGAACTCATCCGCGCAAGCAAGCCCGCACACCTCACGGCACTCTTCCTCCGTGGCATCCGCCTTGCCCCATCTCAGGTTGTCAAGTATCGTACCTGAGAACAGCACATTCTTCTGAAGCACCACCGCAACCTCGTTTCTGATGATCTCCATGTCGTAATCACGCACGTCATGTCCTCCGACACAGACCGAACCACCGTCCGGCTTCACATCGTAAAGTCTGCTTATCAGATTGACAAATGTGGACTTACCGCAGCCGGTTCCACCTATCACACCAACTGTCTCTCCAGACTTTATGTGAATATCGATATCCTTCAGCGTGTCCTCTGCACTTCCTGCCTTGTACACAAAATCCACATGGTTAAAATCTATTCTTCCGTCAGGAACCTCCATGATAGGCTCCTCAGGATTTGTCATGGTCGGAGTCTCCCCAAGAACCTCAGATATACGTCTCATGCTCGCCATGCTCATGGAGATCATGACAAATACCATAGACAGCATCATCAGCGACATCATCATGCTCATGACATAGCTGAAAAGTGATGTGAGATTACCGGTGGTCATACTTCCACCGACTATGAAATGCGCTCCGAGCCATGAGAGGAGCATCATGCATGTGAAGATGACGAACATCATGATAGGATTGTTGAAAGCCAGCAGGCTCTCAGCCTTTATGGACAATTCCGCAAGAACCTCTGCTGCCTTTCCAAACTTCTTATCCTCGTATTCTTCCCTGACGAATGCCTTTACGACTCTTATCGCTGATACATTTTCCTGAACGCTGGCATTCAGGTTATCATAGTTTCTGAACACCTCATCAAATATAGGTGTCACCTTGAATATGATGAAGAACAGACCAAATCCAAGAACCGCAAGTGCCGTCACAAATATAAATGACAGCTCCACGTTGATGGTAAAGCACATTATCATGCTGCAAATGAGCATGAGCGGTGCACGGACCGCAATTCGTATAAGCATCTGATACGCATTCTGTACATTTGTCACATCAGTTGTCATACGTGTTATAAGGCTGGCGGTGCTGAATTTGTCAATGTTGGTAAATGAGAACTCCTGCACATTCCTGTACATGCCCTCCCTCAGGTTACACGCGAATCCTGTTGATGCGCTGGCAGCGAATTTGCCCGCCATCACTCCAAAGAAAAGGCTCAGGAAAGCCAACACAAGCATGAGTCCGCCATACATATACACCTTGCTCATGTCCTGTCCGTTGATTCCCTCATCGATTATCTTGGCGGTCACAAATGGAATGAGGATCTCCATGAAGACCTCGGCCGCCGTAAATACAGGTGTGAGTATCGAGTCCTTCTTGTACTCGCCCACCTGACCAAGCAATGTTTTGATCATTCTATTTCCTCCTTGTTTCGGTTTGAAATGCTGGCAGATCCCTCAGATGCACAAAATCGGGAATTTGATTTTTGATATGCGATATCTGATCGCCAGCTATATATGATTTGACGCAAGTTGCATAAATATTAATACTTCTATTTTTTAATGTCAATAGTACACAGGGGCGTTTCATTTGTGAAATTTCTGTGTATCCAGCCAAGCTTTACCACACTATCCGGCAACTCACTGGCAAGCCGTCAGAGCACAAAAAGAATCAGCTGTCAGGAACCTCCCAACAGCTGATTCATGCCATGCACCCTCGCAGTCACGGCTTGTATGCAGTCTTTTCATTTCTCATTGATTTCCCATGTCGTATTTTTCATTTCTGGTCGCCAGTTTCATGTCGATCACCTTGAGTATCAGTCCTGCTGCCACCCCGGAGGCGATACCGACAACTATACCGCCCAGAATATCCGTCGGAAAATGTACATACAGATACATCCTTGAAAAAGCAATAAGCACAGCCACAACACATGCTATACTGCCCAAAAGCTTCTCTTTCCTCATAAACAACGCCGTAACCGCAGCAAACGACGCCGCCGTGTGTCCCGACGGAAATGAATAATCCGTAGGCTTCTTCACTATCAGATCCGTAAAGTTCGCCACATCGTAAGGTCTTGTCCTTGCGACAAGATTCTTGAGCAGGCAGTTAGTCATAAGAAGATCCAGTACCAATGCTATCGCCATGCATAATCCCACTTTTCTAGTCCTTGGGATGATGAGCAGCACAGCCGCCATCACTATCCACAATATCCCTGCGTTTCCAAGTGATGTGATCACCACCATGATCTTGTCTAGCCATGGGGTATGTATATTCTGTAGAGCGTCAAGGACTTCTATCTCCCACATCAGAAGTTACCGCCGTTCCATCCCCAGTCATGCACGCCATGATAAGTCACGTACACCGCATTTCCCGGGATTCCAAGTACATCCGCAAATATATCGCAGATCTTTCCTGTCATGGCATCACAAGCTTTAGACGTCACATCACCGAATACGCTTACCTCCACATATGCACCCTTATCCAGTTTCTTTCCACCCATGAACAGGTCATATCCATCGTGGATGCCAACCATAAGGTAGCTCTCTGTCTTGTTCATCGTTGTTATCGCCTGACCGAGACTGCTCTTAAGAGTCTCCTTCTGGTCATCGCTCATCTTCACTGTAACCTTTGAATCTATAAATGGCATTTCTTTGTCCTCCTTTGATGTTGGATTTTGCCATATAATTATTATATATGGCAAAATCCTATAATTCCGCTATAAAATATGTCTACAAAAAGTCCTCAAATTCAATCTCAGACGGCAGTCTCAGATCTCCTCTCGGGCTGACCGACACGGTTCCAACCTTCACGCCATCCGGCATGCAGTTCCTCTTGAACTGCTGGCGGAAGAATCTCGTGTAAAATACCTTCTGCCATTTGTCGATCTCGCTGTCTGAGAAATTGTACTCGTCACTCTGTCTTACAGCCTCTTTGCACAGCTCATTTACCTCCTCAGGTGACATTCCATATCGCAGTGTATAATATAAGAAGAAATCGTGCAGGATATACGATCCCACAGTGTCCTCCGTCTTCTGCGCTATGGTTCCATCGGGATTCGGCGGCAGCAGCTCCGGGCTGACCGGTGTATCTATGATATCATCTATGATCGGCGCGATGCCCTCAAATCCATCAACCTCCATGAAGTGTCCGACTTCGTTCACAAGTGAGCGCACCAGGGTCTTTGGTATACTTGTATTCACCGCATACATGCTCATGTGGTCGCCGTTGTAGGTGCACCAGCCAAGTGCCAGTTCCGAGAGATCTCCGGTTCCAACCACGAAGCCGCCCTCCTTGTTCGCAACATCCATGAGTATCTGCGTTCTCTCCCTCGCCTGACAGTTCTCATAAGTGACGTCATGCACGCTCTCATCCTGTCCGATATCGGCAAAATGCTGTCTCACCGATGCAGCTATGCTTATCTCTCTGCTGTCACAGCCGAGCAGTCTCATGAGTTCCGTGGAGTTGTTCTTCGTCCTGTTTGTCGTTCCAAATCCAGGCATGGTGATTCCCACGACCGTTGTAGATGGAAGTCCCGCATTCTTCACCGCCTGTGCCGAAACCAGCAGAGCCAGTGTGGAATCAAGTCCACCTGACACTCCCACGACCACACATTTGCAGTGGGTCGCCTCGATTCTTCTCTGAAGTCCGGCAACCTGCATCTTGAATATCGCCATGCACCTCTCAAGCTTATTTCCCGATGGGACAAATGGTGTCATCTTCACCTTCATGAGCACATTTCCCTTGTCCATCAGCGGGGTATCGCACACCACCGTCTCATACTTTCTGAATGCGAAATCACGCTTGCAGTCGGCAAATGATTTGTTGGCTATCCTGTCGTGTCTGATCTTGGTAAGGCTTATATCCCTGATCAGCACTCCGTCCTCAAATGGCTTTACCTCGCCGAGGAGTTTGCCGTTCTCGTACATCAGATTGTGACCGGAAAATACCAGATCCGATGTGGACTCGTACATTCCAGCCGACACATACACATATCCGCACAGACAATCCGATGACACACTTCCTATTAGTTTGTGCCTGTATGCAGCCTTTCCTATGACCTCATTTGACGCGGAAAGGTTGAGTATCACCTCTGCTCCCGCCATGGCAAGAAGTCTTCCCGGCGAAACCGGAGTCCAGGCATCCTCACATATCTCTATACCGAGCTTAACCCTCTGGTCTCCGCTGCCCATCTCTATCAACACATTGTTGCCAAACAGCACCTCACTGCCAACAGCCCTGCCCCCGGCTTTCTTTGAGCCGGCATTATATTCAAGCTCATCTCCATCATCTTCCGGATCCATGAGATTGACCATCACCGCATCATACTTTCTAGCTGAGAACCATCTCTTCTCGTAGAACTCACCGTAGTTTGGAAGGTAAGTCTTTGGCACGATGGCCATGACTCTTCCTCCCTGCAGGAATGCCGCACAGTTGAACAGCTCCCCGTCCACCTCAAATGGCAGACCGACCACCAGTGCTGACTGACCGGTACATGTAGCCATGGCAAGCTGGAGAAGTCCTCTCCTTGCACCATCTATAAGTTTTCTGTTCTCAAACAGATCCGCACAGGTATATCCCGTGATGGACAGTTCCGGTGTCACTATGACATCCGCAGCATCCTTATATTCATCATATATATCCATTATCTCTCTGACATTACCGCTGACACTTCCTATGTGAACCTTTGGTGTAACGGCTGCCACACGCAGCATATTCTTCATTGTTACCTCCTTGTAAAATCGCATTTGATTTTGCCCGTTTATAACAGTTACACTTTACCACCCAGAGCCATTTATTTCAACGAAGTTCAAAGAAAGCTATATATTGTGACGCAATATTTTTTTGTTTTAATAGTGATTTTGATTTTATGACACATAATTTATCGCTTTTTTGCTCCAAAATCTCAAAAAGATACAAGTTTCCAGATTTCTGTATCTATTCCTGTTTTTATAGAAGAAAAGTACACAAAAATTGTATCTAAGCATGCTTAATAACCCTATTTAGAGAAAAACTGTAGATAGGTAAATGGGGCTAGCCACATAAAGCCCCACTATTCCTTATAAAGCCTCAAAATTCCTTAATTTAAGGAAATAAAAACAGTATCCATATAGTAGTGTTCCCGGCTAACACCCCAAACATGACATCTACTATATAGATACTGTCTTAATTAATTGTCTAAATCTTCACCTATTTATGTGATGCTATTCTTCAAACCTACCTATTCTCTTCTTAGTAATTTTCCTCACGCACCTTGACCTCGCTCTTCTCAAATACCTGTGCGGTCTCGATATTCTTCAGAAGTGCTCTATATCTCTCCTCATGCATCTTCTCGATGGCTCCAACTGCTCTGAACTTGGCTGCAAGGTTCGCCTTGGTATCTCCGATTTCGGCAAGCTCCTTGAACCACATCTTTGCTTGATCCCTCTCTTTTCCTTCTCCAGAAAAACATAAGCATAACCATCTGCGCAACAAATGTAACGAACCATGTTACCGGATATGACAAGAACACGACATCTACAATGTGAAACCTGGGAATCTGGAAAACTGTTCTCAGCCACAATATCCTGAAGCCACACGCTCCTGCCAGAGACACCAGCATGGGACTTAATGATATCCCCATTCCACGCATCGAGCTGACCATGACCTCCATAAGTCCACACAGAAAATATGTGCTGCATATAATATGTAATCGTCTAACTCCCAACGCTACTGCTTGTTCGTTATCCGTAAATATATGCATGAGGGAACTTCCGCACAACATACAAAGTCCGCCAACAATCACTCCGCTTATTATCACATATGCAACACTTGCCCATATGGATTTCTTTATGCGTTTCCTGTCCCCGGCTCCATAATTCTGACTACAGAACGACAATGTGGCCTGGGAAAATCCATTCATTGTATAATAGACATAATTCTCTATGTTTACTGCAGCGGTATTCCCAGCAACGACCGCAGCGCCAAATCCATTTATCGCTGACTGTATCAATACATTTGACACAGAGAACAATGCCCCCTGTACCCCCGATGGCAGTCCCAGTCTCAATATCTTTATTAAAGGCTCTTTATATATACCAATTTTACTGTCATTCAGGTTCATAAGCAGCCCAGACGCAAGAACACATGCCATTACACATGCTCCCGATACAAATTGTGATATGACCGTTGCCACGGCTATACCTGCAATTCCAAAATGAAATACCTGAACGAACAATATATCGAGTACCACATTTATAATGCCAGCCATCATAAGTATATACATCGGACGTCTTGTATCTCCCACTGCCCTCAGCAGTGCGGAACAGAAGTTATACAGCATCACTGCAGGCATTCCTATGAAATACACCCTTAAATACGTTAAAGATAATGGCATTATCTCATCTGGAACATCCATCCACCTCAGAAATGTCTGTGCCCCGACAATTGCCAGAATTGCCAATAAGATGCCACATATAATCGCAAGGAGCACCGCTGTGCAGGCGGTCTCTGTAACACTCTTTCTTTTTCCCGCTCCATAATACTGCGCGGCGGTGACATTTATCCCCATTGCTATTCCAATAAATACACTTATAAGCAGATTGATAAGAGATGAATTTGATCCAACCGCAGCCAGGGCATCATCGCCAATAAATCTGCCGGCAACTATCATATCCACTGCATTGAACATCATCTGCAGCACATTAGTCAAAATCAGGGGAATTGCAAATATAAGCATCTTCCCCTTGATAGACCCGTTTGTCATATTTATCTCAAATGTATGTTTCATCTGTACACTTCCAGAGCCTGCATAAAATCATCAATAAGTTCCTGGGTATTCTCTATTCCCACCGATATTCTCAGAAGACCGTCTGTTATTCCCATCTTCAGACGCTCCTCCTCCGGTGTATCATAATGAGATGATGAAACCGGATGAGACAGCGTAGTTCTGTAGCCACCCAGAGTCATTGCATAATGAGCCAGATTAAGCCTATGCATAAACTCATTCATCTTCCCAAGATCATCATCCAATACTATACTTATCATTCCACAAATTCTTTCGCCACTTCCAAACTCTCTCATGGCTATGTCATGCTGCGGATGAGTGGAAAGCGAAGGGTGATTTACATGTTTGACAAAAGGTGATTTATCCAGAGCCGCTGCAAGGTGAGCCGCATTATACATCTGCTTCTCAACTCTGAGCTGCATAGTCCGCATTCCCCTTTGAACAAGCCAGGAACTGAACGGATCTGACTGTGATCCAAGCAGCAGTTGTGTGTGATACATTTTCTTTATCAGCTCTGCTGATCCTGTTGCAGCCCCGCACACGGCATCGGAATGTCCGTTTGCAAATTTTGTCAGGCTGTTGACTACTATATCTGCTCCGTGATCCAGCGGTCTGAAACCAACAGATGTGACAAATGTATTGTCAACTATAAATATAGCTCCCGACTTATGCGCTATATCTGCGATTGCTTCTATATCTGGAACCGTTATCATGGGATTTGACACCGTCTCTGTGTAAAACATTCTGGTCTCAGGTCTTATTGCCGCTCTAATCTGATCCAGATCCGTAAAATCCACAAATGTCGTTTCCACTCCATATTCCGACAAAATATCCGTAAATATCTCTATTGTCTCCCCATACAGAGTACGATCTGACAAGACATGATCTCCTGCCTTGAGATTTGATATGATCGCTGTTGATATGGCTGCCATACCTGAACTGCAACATATGGAGTCTTCCCCATGTTCCATGTATGACATCAATTCTATAAGAGCATTACGATTTGGATTTCTGTTTCTGTTGTAACAGAAAGCTTTCTCCGCATACCTGTTCATCAGATCATCCAGATCCTCAACGTTAAATGCCGTCGTGAGATATATCGGCAACGCTTCCGGATTATCCACGTTTGCATTTACATATGCACCTTTCCTAAGCAGTTCCGTCTCATAACTATAGTTTTTATCTGTCTGCTTGAATGTCTTTTGCACTGCACTTCCTCCTTATATGCCAAACTTTGCCTTCACATAATCTGCAAGCAATCTGGCAGTTCCGTCAACTCCCAGAACACCACTGTCCACCATCAGATCTTTGTATTTGTAATCAGACGGCGCATATCCTGTGTAGTGAAGGTGATACCTAAGTCTGGCTCTGTCGACCTCCTCTATACTTCTCTTTGCATTCTCCTTTGTCATATTCAAAAGATTTACACAGTTCTCGAGTTTCTTGTCATAGGATGCATAGATGAAGATATTCAATGTATTCTTATTATTTCTGAATAAATAATCTGAACACCGTCCAACTATTATACATGGTCCCTTGCCGGCCATTGTATTCATGATCTGCTGCTGTGTACTGAATATCTTATCCTGCATCTCGGAAGTTCCTAGTCCCAGAGGATGTTTCATTCCAAAGAATGTTCTCGCCGTTTCCTCCTCATCACTTACAACAGACACGGGTAAATTAAGTTTTTTGGCAGCAGCGTCAACTATGTCTCTGTCATAGTATTCTATGCCCAGTATTTCCGACAGCTCCCTTGCTATCGGACGTCCCATGCTTCCAAATTCTCTTGCTATTGTAACCACATATTTATCAGTCATACTCTGCCTCCCACACTACTACTTTCCTTTATTCTCCATTTTGCTCAGGAACTTCTGTGTCCTTGGATTCTTTGGGTGGTCTATAACCTCCTGAGGAGTTCCCTCTTCTATGATGTTACCGCCATCCATGAACACAACTCTGCTTGCAACTCCCCTTGCAAAACCGATTTCATGAGTAACTACGATCATCGTTATTCCCAGTTCTGCTATTGCCTTCATCGTATCCAGAACCTCACCTACAAGCTCAGGATCCAGTGCAGATGTCGGCTCATCGAACAATATAACCTCAGGCGCAAGTACGAGAGCCCTGGCAATACTTGCCCTCTGCTTCTGTCCTCCGGACAACTGATGTGGATAATAGTTAAGCCTGTCTCCAAGCCCTACCTTCTCCAACATATCCTTGCTCCGCTTGTATGCCTCTATCTTATCCATCTTGCGTACCACAACCAGCCCCTCCATAACATTTTCCACGAGGGTTCTGTGGCTTATCAGATTATAATTCTGAAATACCATAGCTGTTTTTCTTCTCAGCTCAAGTATATCCTTTCTGTGCTGTCTGCCCGACTCCGCACAGTCAACAGTGAATCCATCTATTGTTATGGTTCCCTTCTGCGCATATTCAAGGAAATTTATACACCTCAGACATGTTGTCTTTCCAGATCCAGATGGTCCGAGTATAGCCACAACCTCTCCTTTCTTTATATCAAGGCTGACTCCCTTCAGCACCTCAAGATCTCCAAATGACATATACAGATCCTTTATACTTACAAGAACATCTTTATCACTCATTTAATCACGCCCCTATTCACAGCCGTTTCTACCCTGTCCAAGACCTCTGTGAGAGTCTTTCTGGTACAGCCAAAGTTAATTCTTAAATATCCCGGATATCCAAAGTCTACGCCGTTAGAGAAATTTACCCCGGCCTGCTCTCTGAAAAATTCCCATGGATCATCAATTTCCAGGTCCCTTGCATCTATCCATGCCAGATATGTAGCCTCATTATGACAGATCTTTAATCCCGGAATATCTTCTATTCTTTTTTCCAGATAATCCCTGTTTCCACGAAGATATTCTATAAGCTCATTTCTCCATTCATCACATTCCGTAAACGCAGCTTTTACAGCCTTCGTTGTGAGAGCATTTGCCACCGAGAACAAACCTCTTGCTATATCCTTATATTTATCCCTCAGCTCTCTATTAGGAATGATCGCAAATGCAAACGGCATAGCAGGTATGTTGTATGTCTTGGCAACACTCATCAGCGTTATGCTGTGCTCGAGAGCCCATTCATTGATAGAAAATGCCGGTATATGTGTTCCATCAAATATAAGCTGACTGTGTATTTCGTCAGATATGAGAAGCAGATCATGTTTTTTGCAAAATTCTGTGAGTCTCACAAGCTCCGTTCTGTCAAATACTCTTCCAACCGGATTATGAGGATTACACAATATATATGCCTTCACATCATCCTCTATCTGCTCGTCCATCTTCTCAAAATCAATGGTGTAATATCCGTTATTCTCACTGAGTGGAATCTCCTGATACATGCAATGTGCCTCATTGTGCAATCTCCTTATATGTGGATACATCGGCGTGTTATATAAGATTTTGCCTCCGGCTGTACGGCATGCAATATTTGATCCCGGCATAACACTTGGCACATACACTATCCATTCCGTGTCTATCTCAATACCATAGGTCCTCAAATAATAATCCCTGATAACCGAATCCAGCTCCCAGTCATAATCAGTATATCCAAACACGCCATGATCCAGCCTTGTCTTTACGGCCTTTAGTATCGCCTCCGGACTTTTGAAATCCATATCAGCTACCCAGACCGGAAGGAAATCTCCACCCTGATAATCCCACTTTTCACAATATGTATTTTTTCTGTTTATCTCTTCATCAAAATTAAAATTACCCATATCTGTCATCCTTTATCATGCTTCTGCCATAGCCGCAATTTTCTTTTCCAGCCTCGAGCTCTTCACATTACTCTTTCTCTTGTAATTAAGCGCTGTCTCTATTCTCTTGAACACTATCTCCATGATGATACACACTATCCAGTAAATTATTGCCGCTGCTATATAAGCCTCAAAAAATCTGAGGTTTCTTCCACAGGCAACCTTTGCCGCTGCCATAATGTCCATTACCGACACCGTAAAAGCAAGAGATGTATTCTTTATAAGACTTACAAGGCTGTTGCCGAAATTAGGAAGAGCCACAAGAAGTGCCTGAGGTATTGTCACGCGCCTCATTGCCTGAAAATTCGTCATTCCAACTGACACGGCTGCCTCCACCTCGTTTTTGTCAACGGATGATATCGCTGCACGTATTGTCTCGGAGTTATATGCTCCTTCATTGAGTGAAAATGCCATGAATACAAATGCAATTGCCGGTATACTGTTCACGTCCACATTCCAACCCCATGAAGCATCAAGCAGTTCAAATACTATCGGAAGGCCATAGTATGCAAGGAACAACTGTACCAGCAATGGCGTTCCTCTCATAAATGACACAAACACATTACAGATCTGATATAAAACCGGTATCTTTTTGATCTTAACTATAGCAATCAGGAAACCTAAAACCAGTCCACCTATTGCTGCTACCGCTGTCATCTCCAGAGTCCTGGGCAGCGCCGCCAGGAGCTGTGGAATAAACTTCCATATATAACTAGGTTCAAATATATTTGCCATGGTATTTCCTCCAGTTTCACAGAATTTTCTGTCTGCCTTCTAAACTCTTACTTCGTGTAATCCTTGCCCATCCACTTCTCGCAGAGCTTTGCTGCTGTTCCATCGTCTATGATCTCTTTAAGTATTCCGTCTATCTCTGATTTGAGCTCAGTATTATCCTTTCTATATACGAACCATGCCTCTGATGACTGTATATCATCCTCATTCTCTATAGATTTGCAATCAACCTCTATTCCAAGATTCTTCACAACCTCATCTATATATACCTGTGCATATATACATGCTTCGTATCTTCCGTTATACACATTCTGCACTATGGATGAAATTCCGGCCTCTGAGTACACGATATCTATTGGTGTCTTTGCAATATTTTTATTGTAATCCTCAAGATAAAGTGTAACTGCAACACCAGCCTCAGACTCTATTGATTTACCCTCAAGATCCTTGATGGAATTGATTGTTGTATTTCCCTTCTGAGTTACAATGACTGTGTGATTTACAAAATAGTAATCATCAGAAAACAGATATTTCTCTTCTCTTTCAGGTTTCTTGGTTATATTGTTGACTGTCATATCTGCCTTTCCTGAATCCATACTTGCAAATATTCCTGACCATTCAACTACATTGAATTCAAACTCAATATCACCTGCTCTCTTCGCTATCTCGTTGAGCAGATCTACCTCATATCCAACCAGCTGTCCATTGTCATCATAATAGTTAAATGGTGCTGTAGCTCCATCCATTGATACTACAACCTTTTTCTTAGCATCCCCTGATGTTGACGCAGCATCTGTTGAGCCTGTCTTCTGATCTCCTGAACCTGAGGAACAACCTGCCATCGACAATACCATTGCTGCTACAGCTCCTATTGTTACTACCTTCTTGACCATTTTCTTTACAAATTTTCTCATACGCTCTTTCTCCTTTTCATTTTTCATTTTAATTGTTATCAATTATCATCTTCCTCCGGCTCTGCCAGAGTTTCTTTTATATTATGAAGTTTCCCATAATAAGAATCTGCTGTGTACAGCGCTGCCGCTGCATTGTGTCCGAGAACACGATCTTTCGTCATAAGGGTCGTTGTAAGTGCTTCTGAGTATTTATAGAAAAGACTGTCATGTCCAACGCACAACCCTATTACAATATTCAAATCTGTGTGTTCCTTATTTAACGTCTGCGCCTGTAATATCGGATTACACATATTTATTCCGATCTCATTACACCGCTCCGGAATTCCAACTGCCTGTTTGGGAATCTCACCTGCCTTACAGCCGATTCCTACAACCTCGAAACCTGCTTCCCTAAGCAGCCCTGCAAATATCCTTGCTTCCTTTATTAAGCCTACACAGGTTGCAATTCCTATCTTCCTTGCGCCAATCTCTTTTGCCCATCTGATTGTTTCCTCAACTCTTGTCGCCTTACAATAGTAATCATGTTCTATTACCGCACTGGCTTGCATAACCTTAAGATTTTCAGGATCAGCCATATAGGTATCAAGAGAAGTCTGCTTTTCTTCCTCTGTAAGTTTCTTCGACATACAAAATCCCGGATAGCATCTGTCACCATGATCGCAATTAACTACGCCACAGTCGATACATGAAAACCTTTTGATTTTATCCATGCTGCAAACCTCCTGCATCAACAAAACAAGGGCGCATCTACCTTCCCGGCAGATACACCCTTGTATCACTGATATATTCAATTGTGAATTTGAAAAACTTTTTTCAAAATCTTGTGGTCAGTATATAGAATGACTCATCCTTTGTCAAACCGGATATTCTGAGAATTTTTTTTCATTTTTTGTTCAAATTTTGTTCTTCCCTGTTAAAAACAGGTTGTTCTCGTTGTTTTATTTAATAATTTAATCATATCAACGGGGTATCCTTTTTTTTAATAATATTTATTTTATCATCAGCCTTTACTTTTTCTCCATTATTTGTTAGTGTAACTACCAAATTCTGAGACTTTTTATCTCATAATATAATGGAGGTGTTTACATGCAGATTGATTGGAAGCAGACATATATTACACTTGTGGACTTTCTTGGCAAGGCTCTCGGCCCTGACTATGAAATTGTTCTCCACAGTTTTGAAAAAGATGACTACCGACTCATTGCCATAGCCAATGAAGCTGTAAGTGGACGTAACATTTCCGGACCAATAAGTGATCTGGCACTGAGTTTTATAACCGATAAGGAATACAACCACAGTGACTATAAGTGCTCCTATGATGGCGTAGCTGCCAACGGCGATGCACTGCGATGTTCCACCATGTTTATAAAGGACGACAAAGGAACCCTGTTGGGAATGCTTTGCATAAATTTCAGATCGGGCAAATACACCCAATTTGCACAGCAGGTCATAAATTTCATGTCCAGCAATTTCCCTGAATCTCTGTCAAACGAAGCTCTTGTGGAATCATTTGGCCCAGGATCCACCGAAGATACCGTTGCCATGTGCTCCGTAAAGCTGTTTGGGTCAAAAGCCCTTCCGGAACACATGACCAAATCTGACAAGCTTGCCCTCATAAAAGAGCTGAACAAACGTGGTCTTTTTAACATGAAGAGTTCAGTACTTGAGGTCTCCAACTGTACCGGCATATCCAAAGCCAGTATTTACAGATATCTGGGACAGATAATATAGTTATTTACACATCAATCAAATACTCTGAGTGCATTCTCAAAATCCGCAATGAGGTCATCAGCATCCTCTATTCCAACTGATACTCTCATAAGGCCTGCGCTTATATGCATTTTCTTGAGTTCCTCCTCAGGCACATGCATATGTGATGACAACAAAGGATACGAAAGAGTTGTTCTGATTCCTCCAAGTGTAGGTGCATAATGCGGAATGTGAAGCGCATCCATGAACTCTGAAATCTTCTTTCTGTCAGAAGGCATCTCAAAACTCAACATTCCCGTCATAATCTCAGGGCCATGAAACAGCTTCTTTCCAAGATCATACTGAGGATGGCTCTCAACCGATGGATGGTTCACACATAATACGTGTTCGTTTTTCGCAAGGGCCTGTGCTAGTCTTGCTGCATTCTCGCACTGTTTCCGGATTCTGAGATCCGCTGTATGTATTCCTCTGTATACAAGCCAGCTGGTGTATGGAGATCCACTTGTTCCAGTCAGCATCCTAACTGTATGTATCTTACTGTATAACTCCATGTCCTTTACTGTGATGGAGCCCGCCAGTGCATCTGAATGACCGTTCAGGAATTTTGTCAGACTGTTGATCACTATGTCAGCGCCCAGCTCAAGTGGCTTTATGCATATAGGTGTTGTAAATGTATTATCTACCATGAGAAGTGCCTGCACACCATGCGCTATCTCTGATAATTTCTCTATATCACAGAGCCTGTCAGTAGGATTGCTTGCCACCTCTGTATATAACATTTTAGTATTTGGTCTTACCGCAGCTTTTACTGCATCTATATTGTCAAATGGAACGAAATCAGATTCAACTCCATAATTCTCTAGCAATGTCGTTATGGCATCATATGTTTCCCCGTAAATATTCTCATTACAAAGGAAATGATCTCCCGGCTGAAGCAGTGCAAAAAATGTTGTTGTTATGGCACCCATACCGGAACTGAAAATAAGTGTGTCATTTCCCTTTTCCAGATAGGTAAGGACATCCGCAAGAGCCTTCCTGTTTGGATTTCTGGTTCTGACATAAGTGTAATCCTTCTCATCATAAGCTCTCTCCACATCCTCCAGGTTACCCATGGTGAATGCACTTGTCATAAACACAGGCATCGCCTCAGGTGCCAGTGACATTCCATTTACATGGTGACCTTCGTACAACAGACGAGTGCTCTCTGCAAATTCCATATCGTCAAATTCAAACTTTTCCATAGCTCATATCCTCCTTGCATTTATTATGCGCCAAGTATAAAGTCTATATCTGATATAGAGTCAATAGAGAGTTTTAATTTTTTATATTAATACCTGCAATTCATATGGACATGTGTGATATGAGACAAGATTATCCTCATACTCATTCGCAACCGCAATATGTCTGACTTCATTTTTCTTATCATGTTCTATATATTCTCTAAGCAGATTTACATTGAGCTCTTCCAGATGTCTCAGATGAAATGGCAGACAGGCGTAATCCCCGGCCGGAAGTTCCAGAATATCTTCTCCCTCCAGTATCTCTCCGCATTCACCAATGTTTGATATATAAATGAAATATCCACAAGGCTTCCAACATTTTTCCGATATGTCATCATAATTAAGCAGATATGCAAATTGCCTGTGAAATTTGACCCCTGAGCTCTCCAGTCTGTTTTTTACCTTTGCCAGCCTTACCTCAATGTCCTCCACAGACTCCCCCTCATTACAATATGTTAGTAATCCATATCTGGATTCATATGTGGATATATGTGGCGTGACAAATCCACTGCCTTCCCTCGTATATTTAAAATACGCCGTATACCATTCGAGGTTGTCCTGCTGCTGTCTTAATCTCTGCATCTCCTCATCAAGCTCTTCCTGCCGCATCTCAAGATACTCTATCATTTTGTCCACATCGTGACCATCTGACATAACCGCTTCTATCTGCGCAAGCGATAGATTCATTCCTCTCAAATATTTTATTCGGTCAATTATATGAAACTGATCAAACGTAAAATATCTGTAACCGGTTTCTTCATTTATATATGCAGGCTTCAAAAATGGAAACCGTGTGTAATTCCTCAGGGTCTGGACGGACAGTCCCATTATCTTGGCAGTCTCTCCTATTGAATATAACTTTGCCATGATTTCACCTCTCCTCTATGATGCCATATTCCAGAAAAAGCCCCAAAACATATCATTCATTGACATGTTCTGAGGCTTTATTGATAATCTGTATAAAAATCCGTTGTGCTTACTTTCCGAGTGGCTTTCCAGTGAGCTTCTCATATCCCTCAAGATAGATGTCGATGGTCTTCTGGGCAACATCATCAGGAAGCTTCCAGCCCTTGTCTGGGTTTGCCTTCAGCCAGTCACGTGCAAACTGCTTGTCAAATGATGGCTGGCCATGGCCTGGCTCATATACATCTGCTGGCCAGAATCTTGAACTGTCTGGTGTGAGCATCTCATCACCGAGAACGATATTGCCGTTCTCATCAAGACCGAACTCAAACTTTGTATCTGCTATGATGATTCCTCTTGTAAGTGCGTACTCTGCACACTTCTTGTAAAGTGTGATCGTATACTCCTTGAGCTTTGCAGCGTACTCCTCTCCCTTGCCAGGGAAGTACTTCTCAAGGTGAGCAATGCTCTGCTCATATGATATATTCTCATCGTGATCGCCAATCTCGGCCTTTGTTGATGGTGTGTATATAGGCTCAGGAAGCTTATCAGACTCTTTCAATCCCTCTGGGAGCTTGATTCCACATACTGTGCCGTTCTCCTTGTAGCTTACCCAGCCGCTTCCTGTGATGTATCCACGAACGATACACTCGATTGGAAGCATCTCAAGCTTTCTGCACATCATGCTGTTGCCGTCGAACTTCTCCTGCTGGAAGAACTCAGGCATATCCTTTACATCAACTGAGATCATGTGGTTAGGAAGAATGTCCTGTGTCATGTCAAACCAGAACTTTGACATCTGTGTCAGAACTGTTCCCTTCTTGGAAATTACATTGTCGAGGATGACATCGAAGCAGCTTATACGATCTGTAGCTACCATGATCAGACTGTCCCCATTGTCATAAATCTCACGTACCTTACCTTCTTTGATTGGCTTTAATTCCTGCATTTTTTTATCTCCTTGATATTTATATTAATACTCTAAATTGCAATAACAAGTTGGACACTAGCTATGCAGCATCCACTTGATAGATTTTATCTAGTTCTTCTTCGAATAGTTCATCTGCGGTTTTGTATCCCAGAAGCTTTCTCGGAAGGC
>Ga0129311_1000959_pt1 | contig 22312 bp, 18 predicted proteins | sample Go1ome_FD_94435 | JGI IMG/M metagenome (GOLD analysis project Ga0129311, IMG submission 94435) | Western lowland gorrila individual fecal microbial communities from Wisconsin, USA - Go1022B metagenome | ecosystem: Host-associated > Mammals > Digestive system > Large intestine > Fecal | place... | reverse complement strand
CCAATTCAGAAGTATACCAGGGATAAGGATTATGGTAAGTCTTCCTGGATGGCGGACACGGATACTTTACAGAAACTTTGTCAGAAGTCTACTGAGACCCTGGAAAAGATTGCCAGGGAGATGCTGACTGGAAATATTAAAAAGTATCCAGTGACAGTGAGCTCTGGAAAGGAAGCCTGCAAATTCTGTGACTTTAAATCCATTTGTCGCTTTGATGAGAGACATGAAAAAAGAAATGTAATTAGTAAGATGAGTAATTTGACCCCAGAGGAAAAGGTGATGGTGGCGGCCGGAATCTTAGATGAAGAGGGCCACATCATTCATACAGAGGAAGGAGGTGAAGAATAATGGGCGAACCTATGTGGAATCCCAAGCAGCAGGAAGTACTGGATTCGAGAAATGAGAATAATGATATCCTGGTTTCTGCAGCTGCGGGTTCTGGAAAAACAGCAGTTATGATTGAGAGAATTCTTAGGGGAATCATTGAGAAAAAGTTCAATGTGGATGAGTTGCTTGTTATGACCTTCACCAATTCCGCAGCGGCACAGATGAGAAGAAAGATGGAGAAGGCCTTGACCAAGGCAGCGGCGGAGAGTCAGGATCCTGACTTAATGGAACAGCTGGCCCTGGTTGGACAGGCAGATTTTGTAACCATTGATTCTTTTTGTAATCGAATTGTTCGAGAGAATTTTCAGGTCCTGGGGATTGATCCAGCCTTTGACCTCTTTGATGCCAATGAAAAGAATCTGGTTTACAGCGAAGTTCTGACAGATGTAATTCATACAGAACTGGAGCGAAATCCAGAAATGAGAAAGATGGCAGAGTTCTTCATGCAGTCAAATATTAAGGACGATGCCCTGATTGATATTGTAATGAATATCAGTGGTAAGGCAGACAGCTTTGCTAATCCTGCAAGCTGGTATGAAGGAGCTCTTAAGGATGTAGAGGAAGACCTTTTAACTTCCAACTGGATTCAGCTTTTCCTAACCCAGATGCATCAGCAGGTGAAAGCGCAGCTTGTTCAGAATCAGAAATATATGGAGATGTATTTGGATGTGATGGCCACAAATCCTGACCTGGATTTTAGCAAGGGACAGAATATGGTATCCAAGGATAGATCCATTCTTTTAAATATTGCGGATGCCGAAAGCTACGAAGAAATGAAGAGTGCGCTGGATGCCTGCAACGCATCTCGTGCATGGCCCAGTTTTAATGCAGGTAAGGGAGCCAAGGAACTTCCTGAATTCCAGGAAGAGATGGCTTCTTATAAGGATTTGCGTGGAATTTGGAAGAAGTTCTGGGCGAAAAAGAATATGCCAAGTATTGCTTACCTGGAACAGGAGCAGGAAACAACAGGAAAAATGATTTGCATGCTTCTGGAACTGGCTCGGAAATTTGACCAGGCCTTGATGGAAGAAAAGATGCGTCTTAAAAAGTTTGATTTCTCAGACATTGAGCATTTTGCCTACCAGATTCTTTATTCTGAAGCGGACCATGCCCGCACAGCCATTGGAGAAAGAGTATCCCAGAATTATCGTTATATCTATGTGGATGAATATCAGGATTCTTCTGATTTGCAGGAACATATTTTGAAAGCCATTGCCCGCAGGGAAAATGGACTTAGCAAGAATATCTTTATGGTTGGGGATGTAAAGCAGAGTATCTATTCCTTCCGTGATGCCAGACCAGATCTCTTTGCAGACAAGTCTGAAATATTTGCAGAGGACAGAAGTCAGGGACATCTGATCACGTTGAACCAGAACTATCGTTCTCGTAAGGAAGTTCTTAATGCTACCAATTTCATTTGCTCTCTTTTGATTCAAAAGGATTTTGGTGGAATTGTATATGATGATGAGGTTGCTCTGCATCCACCCAAGGAAGATGCTTACCTGGCTCATTTTCCAGATGCGCCAGAATTAAATGTGGGTGGCAAGGTGAAATGTATCTGGATTGACCAGAGTAAATTGGAGGATGAGGAAGATTCTCAGACATCTGGTCAGGTGGAAACTCCAGGCCAGGAAAACCCAGGCCAAGAAACTGCTGATGGCAGGGCGGATAATCAGCAGGATAACTCTGCTTTATTTGCTGCCACCAAGGGCCAGCAGGAAGCCTATGTGATTGCCAGGGAAATTAAGAGACTTATGGGAGAAGGGGATGAGGAGGCATTCCAGGTGAAGAATGATGACTATGATCCGAGCCTCCCAGAAAGTCCGGAAAATGCACCTTACCGCAGACTGCGTTACCAGGATATTACCATCCTGCAGAGAAGTCTGGTGGGGTCCACCGAGATGGCTGCGGTGTATGAAGCAGCAGGCATTCCGGTAAAAGTAAGTGACAGCACAGGTTATTTTGATGCGGAAGAAATTATTGTATTGCTGGCGGCTCTAAATGTTATTAATAATGCATATGATGACATTCAGCTGACAACGCTAATTCTGTCTAAGCCGATTGGCATTCAGGAAAAGGATCTGGCTGACATTGTGGCCAAGGTGAGAAGTGCCAGATTGAAGCAGCAGATCAAAGGCGATTTTTATATGCTGGACACATGCAAGTTCTATGTGGACTTGATTCCAGATGATGCGGAGCCTTCTCAGCTGGATTTAAGAAATCATGTAAGAGACATTCTTTCTCATATTTCTGCCTGGAGAAAAGATGCCATTCATCTTTCCATTGCAGAACTGATTACCCGTATTATTCGGGATACCAATCTAGATTTATATGTGGGAGCTCTGCCAGAGGGCAAAAGACGAGTGGCCAACCTGCGCCAGCTGGGACTGATTGCGGAAAAGTTTGATGCAGATCTGGGAGGAGGCTTATTTGACTTCCTACGTTACATGGAAAAGTGCAAGATTCATGAATATGATTTTGGAGAGGCGGATACCCTGGATGATGATGACGTGGTACATATCTGTTCCATGCATAAGTCCAAGGGACTGGAATATCCAGTGGTCTTCATTGCTAAGACCGGTAAACTCTATAACAAGATGGATGCCACAGGCAAATGTATTGTGGATTCGGAATACCATGTGGCTCTGGACCTTATGAAGCACATTGGCCCGGGCTATAAGGTAAGCCTGCCATCCTTCAGAAAGCAGTGTGTGGCAGACCTGATGGTAAGAAGACAGCTGGAAGAGGAAGTTCGTATCCTCTATGTTGCCATGACAAGAGCCAAGGAAAAACTCATTATCACAGGATGCGTGGATATGACAAAGCCACATGGCACCAGCATTGATTTTATTTCAGCTTCCAAGACCCCTGCGGATTTACTTCTGAATGGCCTGGAGCAGGATGGGGCAAGTTCCTTCTTTAGCCAGGAAGTGATTCATTACACCCAGGTGCAAGAAGCCTATGCAAATGAACTGTCCCATGAAAATCGTATGCGTCGACTGGATAAGGATGCCCTGGAAAAGGCTATCCATGCAGAAATGCAGTCTGTGCTTGCAAAGCCGGAAGAGGAAAGGAAGTATAGACCATATGAATATCCATATCTTAGTGCAGCCGGACAGAAGACCAAGCTTTCCGTTTCTGAGGTAAAGCATGACCGTATGGATGCCGAGGTGGAAGAGAATGCAAGGGATAAAAAGAATGCAAGGGATGAAAAGGAAACGCAGATCCCAGATAAGGATGTGACAATCCCATTTGCAGAAGAGATTGAGAAGGAACGTCGTATGAGGGCTGGTAACTCCCTGCCGGAGGATGATAATAGTTCTGAGTGGATGTCCTCTGGTGTGGAGGCAGGTGTAAGTCCTGGAGCACTTCGTGGTACGGTAATGCACAGGCTGCTGGAGCTTCTTCCTTATGAAAAGATTAATAGTCAGGCTGACTTTGACCAGGAAGTGAAGTCCCTTTTCCAGGGGGATGCCTTTAGTCAGGAAGAAAGGGAAGTAAATATTGGCCAGATTAGCCGCTTTTATTCAGAGGAAGAAAATTCCATTTTCCAGAATATGAAAAAGGCCAGTGTGGCAGGCAAGCTGCGCCGGGAACAGCAGTTCCTTATTGGCCTTTTCCCAAATGAAATCCCAAGTGGTAATGTGGCCGGGGCCAGAATTGCCCAGTCTCAGGGAGCCAACACAGATCTGGACCGAATCACCATGCAGGGTGAAATTGATGCCTTCTACTTTGATGAGGAAAATGCCATTACTCTGGTGGATTACAAGACGGATAATGTGGACAGTCCTGAGAAGCTGATTTCTCTCTATGCTTCCCAGATGTATCTTTACAAGCTGGCCCTTGAAAAACTGACAGCTTGCCCGGTTCATGATATAATACTGTATTCCTTTAAATTTGGTGAGATACACTGCTTAGAGCAGGTGATGGAGACAGTATAAAAGTTCATTGCCAGGAACATTTTGCAAATGAACTTGGCATTCTTTACAAAAGACAGAACCTCCATGCCCCTCAGCGGTGATGGAGGTTTTTTTATGGCAAGAACAGACTTAGAAAAAGAAGGTATTACACTTCTTGGAAATCAGGGAACAAAATATCCTCAGGATTACAATCCTGGTATCCTTGAAACATTTGTAAATAAGCACCCGGATCATGATTATTTCGTAAAGTTCAATTGTCCAGAGTTCACATCTCTCTGTCCAATTACAGGACAGCCTGACTTTGCGACAATCTATATTTCCTATGTACCAGATGTACGTATGGTGGAGTCCAAGTCCCTGAAGTTATATCTTTTCAGCTTCCGCAATCATGGGGATTTCCATGAGGACTGCGTCAATAAGATCATGAATGATCTCATTGCACTTATGGACCCTAAGTATATTGAAGTTTGGGGAAAGTTCACACCACGTGGCGGTATTTCCATCGACCCTTATTGTAATTATGGTAAGAAGGGTACAAAGTGGGAAGAGGTTGCCTGGGACAGACTGACCCATCATGATATGTATCCTGAGAAAGTTGATAATCGCTAAAAGATTTAGCGAAAAGAGTTGAAGATGACACGTTTTGAAGAAGTAGATAAATATATTTCAGAGATTCCTCGTTTTGCAGCCAAGACAGGAACTGAGAATTTACAGAATATTCTGGCTGCTCTGGGAAATCCAGAGAAAAAAGTTAAGAGCATTCATATTGCAGGAACCAATGGCAAGGGCTCTGTATGCAGACTGCTGAGTCTTATGCTGGAAGCAGCAGGACAAAAGACGGGCCTTTTCATTTCGCCACATCTGGAAAAGATTAATGAGAGAATGTCCATTAATGGACAGGATATTTCTGACCAGGATTTTGTGGCTGCCTTTGATCAGATAAAGGAGTGCTTGGAGGCGCATCCTGACCTGCAGCATCCATCCTTTTTTGAATATCTTTTCCTTATGGCTACCATTTATTTTGCCCAGCAGGAGTGTAAGTATGTCATTTATGAGACTGGCCTTGGTGGCAGACTGGATGCTACAAATGTACTTGCCCCTATGGTAACAGGCATTTCTTCCATTGGTATGGATCACATGCAGTACCTGGGGAATACGCTGGAAGAAATTGCTGGAGAAAAGGCAGGTATTATTAAAGAAAAAACTCCTGTTATGTTCTATACAGGCAGTGAGGTGGCAGACAAGGTCATTCGAAAAGTGGCAGCAGAGAAGAATGCAAGCTGCATGGATGCCTCTCAATTTGAATTGAAAGTAATTAAGGAAAGCCCTGAACAGATTGATTTTTCAATGAGCAGTCGCTATTATGATTTGAAGAATCTCAGCATTCATAGTGGAGCTCATTATCAACTGCGAAATGTGGCTCTGGCCGTTATTATCTTTGAAGAAATTCAAACCAGTGATTTCCCATTCCATTATTTCGAAGGAGAAGATTGGATTAAAGAGGGAATTAACCGATTTGAATGGCCAGGCAGAATGGAATGGATTCAGGACAACATCCTGCTGGATGGTGCTCATAATGAGAACGCAGCAAAGGCCCTGCTTTCCTCTTTGGAGAATATTCTCCCTAAGTGGAAGAAGAAAGCCCTTCTTTTTGCTGTATCCAGTGATAAGGATTATCAGACGGTGACAAAACTTTTGTCCCAGGGAATTGCCCCCCAAATAATTTATGTTGCTGAGTTGGATTCAGAAAGAAAAACAGACCATGAAACTCTGGATGCTCTTTTCACACAGGAAAATGAAAAGGTAGAAATCCGAGATTTCACAAATGTACAGGATGCTATGGAAAGTGCTGTAAATGAACTGCCCAATGACTGCCTGTTGATTATTACAGGCTCTCTTTACCTGGCAGGTGAAGTGAGAACAGCACTGAAAAAGAAAGGTCAGATACATGATTGATTTTGAAGAAGAATTAAAGCGTTTTTCTCCAAGCCTGGAGGTCAGCGCAGCAGATGAAGATCTGTATAAAAATGATTTAAAAGATATTACAGATATTGTTCTGCAGATGACTGCAGATTTAAGAGATGAGCAGATTTTAGTGGAAGCAGAAGATACTGCATCATCCAAAGAAGAGGAATAAGCACATGGCAGAAAAGACATGTATTTATTGCGGTGGTCAGGTTGATGAGAATGGTTACTGCCTTTCCTGTAAGTTAAGTCAGGACTTCTTACGTAAGGCAGGAAATACCTCTCTTTATTATTACAACATTGGTCTGGACCGCGCGAGAATGGGAAACCTGACTGGAGCCAGAGAATCTCTGGTTATGTCCCTTCGCTATAATAAAACAAATATCGATGCCAGAAATCTCCTGGGTCTTATCTGTTATCAGATGGGAGACACCGTGGAAGCCATTCGCCACTGGGTTATGAGTGTAAATTACCGACCAGAGGCCAATGCAGCGGTACGCTATCTGAAAGAACTTCGAGAGAAGCCAAAGACCATTGAAAAAGAAAATGATGCGGCAAGAACATTTAACATTGCCCTGGATCATGCAAAGAGAAAAGAGTTTGATCTGGCAGTGATTCAGCTGAAAAAATGTCTCTCCGAGAATAAGAGATTCCTTCAGGCCTATCTTCTTATGGCCCTGATTGAAATTGAATGTAAGAAACCAGGAACAGCCAAGAAGTATATCGCCAGAGTTATTTCTGTGGATAGAAATAATCCAACAGCCCTTCATTTCCTGAGAGAACTGGGAACTTCGGAAGATGCCATTAATCGTATGGCAGAGGACGGACAGGAAGAGGACTCTGAAGCTCTCTTTAATTATTATGGAATGGAACTGCGTCCAGGAGAACGTCCAGCCAGAAAAATCTTCCCGGAAAAGAAAGAAGGAAGAAGAAATCTCCAGAGGGACAATCGAAAAGAGCAGAACCTTACCAGATTTTCCAATATCTACATGCTGGTGGGTATTATTATTGGAGCAGCTGTATTTTTCTTTTTACTTGCTCCAGGAATTCGCCAGAAGGCAGATACAAAGCAGCAGACCATGGAGACGAACTACAATGAGACTCTGGCCAGCAAGAACTCCGAGATTGAGTCCCTGACCCAGGCAGTTACCACACTTTCCGAGCAGAATCAGGCCTTTGCATCTTCAACAGATGCCATGCAGGGAACCATTGATGATCTGACAGGTGAAGTGGAATCTTTGAAACAGAGTATTGCAAATGGAACCGCCGTGGTAACTTCTCAGTCAGAATCTACAGCAGAAGATACGGATGCTGATGAAGAGACGAATGAAGCTGCCAATCGTAATAATGCCAATGTAGAAGGAATTTCACAGGATGAAATTCAGAACATGATTCAGAGTGAATAGGCAGATTTTAGGCGTAAAACTATGAGTATATTATTTCGAGCAAAACAGATGGGGAAGAGTTTGATGCAGAACATATATCTTCCCCATCTTTATAAAAATGCAGTAAAGAAGACCCAGGTGAATCCGAAACTTGTGCTCTTTGCAGATGCCCATAGTAAGGAGCTGCCAGAGAGCATGGAACTGATTTACAGGGAAGTGAAAAGACGTGGCTATCATTGCGAAAAATGGTGTGTGTGTTTTGAAGATATGTCCCGGGTTGAGCAGACTCTCTTTATGAAGAATTTTATGAAGAGATATGCAGAAGCAGCCTTCGTGGTTTTGTCCTCTTACTTCCTGCCGGTTTCTTCCTGCGAAAAAAGACCAGAAACCAGAGTGATTCAGTTATGGCATTCTGGTGGTCTTATGAAAAAGATGGGCTATGATGCGCCAGATGATTTTCCGCCTTACTATAAGGGGGATGTGACGGCTAATTATGACTATGTGTCCGTAAGTGCGGATGTTTGTATTCCTTGCTGGGAAAGTGCCTGGCATAAGGAAAAGGGAATCGTCCATGCAGATGGACTTGCCCGTACTGACAGACTATATGATAAAGCCTGGATAAAGAAATGCAGAGAAAAGTTTGATCAGGAATATCCAGAAGCTCGTGGCAAAAAGGTTTGTGTATATGCACCTTCCTTCTCGGGAAATGCTGCACATCCCATTTGCAAGGGGATGGATGCTGGATTTGAAGGGGTGGCAGAGGCCCTGTCCTCTGACTGGTTCTTTGTGTACAGCCTGCATCCACATTTGAAGAGTAAGTATCCTCAGTATGATTCCAAGCTCACCACAGAGGAAATGATGCCTTCGGCGGATCTTTTGATTACGGATTATTCATCGGTGCTTTTTGATTATTCCATTTTCCAAAAGCCTTTCCTGCTTTTCTGTCCGGACTTTGATGAATATGAGAAGGAACGTGGATTTTATACGGATCCTGCCAAGTTCCCAACGCCAATTCTGAAAAGGGCGGAGGACCTGAAGACAGCAATCCAGCAGGAAGTTTGGAAGGAAAAGCAAGAGACCTATCCAGAATTTTTCCACAAGTTCATGGGGGCCTGCGACGGTTCCGCTGTAAAGAGAATCCTTTCAGCAAATGGATTTGACACAAAAATCGATATGATTGCCCTGGACCTGGATGATACCGCCCTGGATGGCCATGGAAAACTGGCACCGGTTACAAGGGATGCCATGAAGAAGGCTTATGATTTGGGAATTGAAGTGGTGGTGGCCAGTGGCAGATCATTTTCCTGCTTGCCAAAGGATTTAGAGAAAACGCCATTCATCCGATATGCCATTTGCTCCAATGGTGCAAATGTATTTGACTTGCAGAAAAAACAATGTTTAAAATCCTTCATTATGAAAGAAGAATCTGCAGAAGCAATCCTTGCCATTGCGGATGATTATCCAGAAGTTTTTGTGGATGCCTTTGTGGAGGGACAGGCTCATTCGGAAGTAAGATATCTTGCTTCCATTGATGCAAATACAGAACTGACACCTCATAGGAAAAAGTATCTGCATGAAACCAGAATTGCAGAAGAGGATATTCGAGGATTTGTCCATGCAAATATTAAGTCTTTGGATTGTATGAACATCATTTGCTTTGATGATGAGAAGGAGCAGGAAATTCTTCTTCGTCTGGAGAAAGTTCCAGATATCTATGTGACTTCTTCCATTCCACATCTTTTGGAGATTTCCTACAAGGATGCAGGAAAGGAATCTGGTCTTAGCTGGCTTACAGAATATTTATCAAAATCGATTCTTTCCGTGGCTGCCTTCGGTAATGCAGACAATGATGCAGGCATGTTGAAGAAAGCAGGTCTGGGTGTATCTGTGGCCAATGGTTCAAAGGCTTGTCTTGCCGCAGCGGATAAGGTTATTGGACCGCATTATGAAAATAGTGTGGCAGATGAGATACTTGCTATCTGCCAGAGTAAGGAATGAAAGTTAGCAATGAAGTCAGCAATGAGCTGGCAATGAAAATAGCAATGAAAATAGCAATGAAGTCAGCAATGAGCTGGCAATGAAAATAGCAATGAAAGCTGGCAACTCATTTGCAGAAATAAAATAAGGAAAAGGAAAAGACATGAAAAATAAAAATATTATTGATTTCTTTAAAACACAGTCCAGTCATTTGGTAGTACCTCTGATTATGATTGTGCTGGGACTCTTTTGTATCCTGATGCCAAGTAGCTTTATTGGTGTCACAGTAAAATTAATTGGTGTGCTTTTTGTGGTGGCCGGCGTGATTCTTGCCTGCACCTTGCTTGCCACTTATTCACCATTTATGATGGTCTGCGCCATTGTTCTGGTATTTATGGGCATTCTTTGTCTGGCTATTCCAAAGCAGATTGCCAGTCTTGTAATTAAGATGGTGGGTATTGTCATTTCAGTAAATGCCATTATGCGTATTCATGATGCCTATGTGATTCGCGGCAAGAGTGATGGATTCAAGCTGTATATGTTAAATGATGTAATCACATTGATTATTGGTTTGGTTCTGCTCTTTATTCCAATGGATGTGGCATCCATTATTGTTATTATCTTAGGTGTATTCCTTCTGATTCTTGGCGTTACTAACCTGATTACAGCCTATAAGGTATACAGAGACGGTAAGTTCGTGGATGACGGAACTGACGTAGTTTGGGAGGAATAAACATGAGAGTGGGAATGGGCTACGATGTTCATAAGCTGGTGAAAGATAGAAAACTGATTCTGGGCGGTGTGGAGATTCCATATGAAAAGGGACTGCTTGGACATTCGGATGCAGACTGTCTGGTACATGCCATTATGGACGCAATTCTGGGAGCGGCTGCCATGGGTGATATTGGTCAGCATTTTCCGGATACAGATCCGAAGTTTAAGGGAGCGGACAGCATGGTGCTCATGGCAGAAGTGCTGCGCCTGATTAGTGAAAAGGGATATGTGGTGGGAAATGTGGATGCAACCATTATTGCCCAGAAGCCTAAGATGGCACCATATCTTCCAGAAATGAAAAAGAGAATTGCTGAAGTTCTGCAGATTACAGAAGATTCAGTGAATGTAAAGGCTACAACAGAAGAGGGACTTGGCTTTACAGGAAGTGGAGAAGGCATTGCCTGTCAGGCAGTGGTGCTTCTGGATACCTTTGAAAATGTAAGTTATACAGCAGTATCTGCAGATGCAGATGGTAATGTGATTGATGGAAGACCATGTTCTTCCTGCGGTGGTTGTACAGGCTGCCCTAAGGCTTAAGAGGAACCCAAAAAGAGGTGCGGATTTCGTCGTGAAGAAATCCACACCTCCAGAAAGGTTTTTAATAATCTTTAGTCTTTAAGGATCCAATGGTTGCATTGTCAAACCTTTATACATCTTGGTATATAAGCTCTTTTCGTCTTTATAGAGCATAGTGCCGCGTTTTCCGTCTCGAATAATATAAGCATACTTATTTTTCTGGACGTTCATGTATAACACTTCCTCGACATTGAGCTCCTGGGCTTTGACCTTGGCAGTGTATTCACTAACTGGTTCCAATTTATACTTTTTAATTGCCTGTGCTACAGTCATGCCAAACCCTCCTTCACCTAAATCTATGACAGAAGTATATTGTAAAAAATTCACAAAGTCAATTGTTAATTATGCACAAAAATATGTAAAATAGCCAAAAACGCTTAAAATTGATTAGAGAATAACTCAAAAATTGCTGAGAGAATTGTTAAAAATGAACAGAAATTACTACCAAAAGTTCCAAATACAGCGTGATTCAGCTGACAGAACAAAAATTGAAAATGGTCAAAAACCGTCATTGCTATTACATGCCTGCTGTTGTCCATGCAGTACACATTGTCTGACGGTGCTATATGAACACTTCGATATAACGATTTATTTCTATAATCCCAATATTGATGAAAAAGAAGAATACGAAAAAAGATATGGAGAATTGATCCGACTTACCAAGGAAGCAGATTTTGCCAAAGAGGTAAAAATTGTGGATGGAAGTTATGAGCCGGAGAAGTTTTATGCTATGGCAGAGGGAAGAGAAAATCTTCCAGAACGTGGCGCCCGTTGCTATGACTGTTATGACATGAGAATGAGAAAAACGGCAGAGTATGCCCTGGAAAATCATTTTGATTATTTCTCAACCACACTTTCCATCAGTCCTTATAAAAATGCGGATTGGTTAAATGAGATTGGCTGCCGCTTAGAAGAAGAAATGAGAGAAGAGTATTCTGAAAAGCAGGAGGAAAGTGAAGATTCTATTCCGGAATTCCTCTTCAGTGATTTTAAGAAGGAGAATGGCTACAAGCATTCCATTCAGCTTTCTAATGAATATAATCTTTATCGACAGGATTATTGTGGATGCAAATTCTCCAAGAGAGATCATGAGGCCAAGCTTGCTGCAAGAGCGGCTCTGGAAAATGAAAAATAAAAGACTGCCCTAGGGCAGTCTTTTTTAGGTGAAAAAACATAATCCAGTAAAGCTAGTATTCTAAATTACATATTCGCCAGAATATCTTTTAATTCGTCCAGGGAGAATGTGTAATCGGAATTGCAGAAGTCACAATGAAGAGTGATTGGCTCTCCGTCAGCAATCATCTCAGAAATTTCCTTTTTACCCAGACTAATGAGAGCCTTTGTTGTACGTTCCTTACTACAATTACATTTGTACTGAGTAGGGATTTCATCTTCGATGGTAACGTCATCCCCCAGGATATCGTGAATCATATCGATTGGAGATTTACCGTCAGCGAAGAAGTTAGTTACGCTGGAAAACTTAGCCAGGGATGCTTCCAAAGCAGAGATGGTAGCTTCTGAAGCAAAAGGCATAAGCTGAATAATGAAACCGCCAGCGTGCTGAACAGAACCATCTGCATTTACAAGAACGCCTACACCTACGGAAGTAGGAATCTGTTCACTCTCGGCAAAGTAGTAAGTCAGGTCGTCGCCGATTTCACCGGAAGCCAGAGCTGTCTGACCCACATATGGCTCAGCAAAGCCTGAGTCACGAATTACAGTGAGCATACCGTGATGACCAACGGCACCACCTACGTCTAAATGTCCATCGGAACGTGGATCGATTTCAACCCTGCCATCGTAAACCAGTCCCTTCACGTTTGAGTGAGCATCTGCTGTTACAGTAACTTTTTTCAGAGGGCCGTCTCCCGCAATCTGGATGGTAAGAACTTCCTTTTCGTCCTTACACATGGCACCCATCATGCCGCCGGCAGTGAGGGTTCTTCCCAGAGCTGCAGTGGCAACCTTGGAAAGGCCGTGAATCTGTCTTGCAGTTTCAACTGTTTCTTTTGTGTATGCGGCAAAAAAACGAATTTCGTTATTGCATGCCATGCCGCGAATGATCTGATCTTTCATATTTTCTCCATTCAAAATCTATCTTGCTTTCCTGGCTGAATTACCTTAAGCCAGTACTTTTATATTGACCAAAGCAAACCATAGCATAAAAGCAAAACTTCTGCAAATGGTTACCAGGCCTGAAAAAGCAGCTTATGAAAATGTAAGAAAAGGAAGAGGAAAAATATAATAACTTTCTCCGTTTCATGTCAAAATTATGTTAAAATAAAGGCTAGTTATGCAAATGAGATTGGCAGAAGGGAAGCCAAGTCCATTTGCATGAAAATAAGGAACTGTAAAAAATGGGGAGAAGCAGTTCAGTAAGCGAGGGGATTACACATATGACAAGAGAACAGTGGGAGGTACTGGGGATTGAACAGACTAAGGATGAGGAAGTCATTGTAAATGCTTATCGTACGAAGCTGCTAGGGGTAAATCCTGAGGATGATCAGGAAGGCTTTATGAAGCTCCGTGAGGCATTTGAAAATGCTATGGCTTATGCCAAGTCGGAAGATCTGGGGGAGGAAGAAAAAAAGCAGGATGGACCTGTTTTTTCTGAGGATCCAGCAGTGGATGCTGCCATTAAGGAGCATATCCAGAAACTGAATGATATTTACTCTGATTTTGATAAGAGACGTGATGAGAATCTTTGGAAGGAATGGGCTGCAAATCCCATTTGCAGGGATCTGGATAGCTGTGACAATATGTGCGAGGCAGTACTGGTTTTCTTAATGCGCCATTATTGTCTGCCAAATTCAGCATGGAAGGTGCTGGATGCTACCTTCTCCATCCTTGATCGCAAGGAGGCACTCCTTGAGAAGTTCCCACTGGATTATTACCAGTTCCTGGAAGTAAGAATCAAGGAAGGGGATTTTGTTGAGTACGACGAGATTTATCCAAGGGAGATTTATACAGAGAAGTTTGCGGATCTTATTCCAAGTATCCATATTGGTATGGAGGATAAGCAGTATGAAAGTCAGAAGTATGATTGCCCGGTGGATGAATACCTCTTTGACGTAAATAATGGTATTTCCTATTACAACGACTATTACAACAATGTGCTGAGCAACCAGACAACACCGGATCAGGTTTATCTGGATTATATGCAGAAGTGCATTGTATGTATGTCCAATATTATGGACATTTCTGAGAAGCAGGATCTCTTTAACCCGGAAGAGTTGGGAATCCGTATTATGCTTCTGGATCTTTTAGGAAGAAGTCAGGATTCTCTCAATCTGGCTGTGGCTACACTGGACCGACTGAGTGTGGTTCATTACTCTGCGTCTATTAACGCCGTCAAGATCATTTGCAAGTATGCAGATCAGATTCCAAATCTGGAAGAATTGCGTCCAAAGATGGAAGAAGTGGTTGCCAAGATGGAGGAAGTTCATCCGGATTACAATGCCACAAAGAAGGGACGCTTCTGCCTGCTTATGCTGGATAAGAATTATGATGAGGCGGAGAAGGCCATTATGTCGGCCCTTACGATTAATCAGAATGATATGGAGGGAATTGTTTTTTTCCGTAATATTTCTGCCACACGTTTGGCTGAATTTGAAAAGAAGCTGACAGAGGGAAGTGCTACAGATAAGGATAAGGTGGATGCTGCCTTCCTTTACTATAACAATATGAATACACCAAAGGCTCTTTCGGTTCTGGATATGGCCCAGGTTAATGATGAAGTTCTTTATGACTACACAAGACTTTATGCCAGATGCTACTACGATGAGGGCGAGTATGAAAAGGCACTGCCATATTTGATGAAATGGGCTGATCTTTTAGATGATATGAATGCCCGTAGGGACACTTTAAATGAAAAGGATTTAGAGAGAGTAAAGGCAATTGCTCAGTGTAATAGCAGAGTGGCAGTTGCTTTGGCTGAACTGGGAAGACCAGAGGAGGCGGAAAACTACTTTAAGAAGTCTGTGGCTACAGCAACTAAGGGAGAGGATAATTACTTCAGATGTACAGAGGCCTATGGAAAATTCCTTCATAAACAGAACAGAGTAAAGGAAGCTATGCCAATCTGGGAAGAGATGATTGATGATCCAAGATACTCTCTCATGGGACTGGTGCATAGACAGGAGGCTGCATATAAAACTAGAAATGCTCAGCAGGTCCTGGATGATTATTATGATATTGTTAAGCAGTATGACCGTTATGCCATGGCTTACTACTATGCGGCAGATGTATTTGGCCTCTATGACCGCTATGATGATGCCATGAAGATTATTGAAGCTGGTAAGGAGGCGGGACTTGATTCGGCTATGCTTCGTCTTGTGGAAGCAAGAATCCTTAAGGATGCAAGCTATGAAAAGCAGGATAAAGTAAGGGCTGACCACTTATATCAGGAAATTTATGAGAAGATTCAAAATAACTCGGAGGTAAATCCATGTGACGCCATGGATTATCTGGAGACGGTCTATACGGATGCAGCATACTTCTATTTGAACTATAAGGATGCTGAGGGCAGACGTTTCTGTTTGGATAAGGCTGAGTTCTATATGAATAAGGGACTGGAGGCAGATCCCAAGTCCTGGTCCATGCTCTTTTTCAAAACAGATCTTGAGGAAGTTAAGAGAATTCCTGCAGATGATACCTATCGACAGGTTATTCTCTATTATCCAGATTATCCAAAGGCTTACTTTGAATACGCTGAATATTTAAAGAGAAGATGCCGTCGTGGGGACCGGGATGAAGCTATCAGACTTTTCCTTAAAGTTCTGGAAATGGATCCTGAGTATCCGGAGATTAATCACCGTCTGATGAAGCTGAACATGCAGAAGTTCTATGCTAACTACGACAGACTGGACTGGCAGCTTTACCGCAATGCTGAGTACTATGCCACAAAGCAGCTGGAACAGGAAGAGGAGCCATACTACTATCTGGAAAGAGGCTTTATCTATTATGGTGGTGGGGAACCTGCCAAGGCCATTGCAGATGCAGAAAAAGCTTTGGAACTGGATGAAGAAGATCTGTATGCATATAACCTTATGGGTAAGTGTTACTATGATATGAAGAATTATGCGAAGTCCGTTGAGTGCCTGAAGAAGGCCATTGAACTTTCTCCAGAGGGAGAGACAGCAGCGCCTTACAACAATATCATTCGTTCACTGGAAACAGTTGGTCAGCTGGATGAAGCAATTTTCTATGTAAATGAGTACAATCGTATCTATGGCAGGGATGAGGAGTCTGATGAAAAACTCATTCGCATTTACTTAAAGAAGAGAGATTATGCCAATGCCCTGCAGCTGGAAAATCAGACCTATAAACAGATGGCAGCTGATTTCTACGGAGAAAAGAGAATTGGAAGTCCAAGGGGGCTTATAGATAAGTTATTTGTTGCCATTAATCATGCAACCATTGCAGGGGATAATAATGCAGTGGCTTACTTTGAGTCCGAACTGAATCAGACCATTCTGAAGAATGATATTAAGATGAATCTTCTGGAAGTGAAGACCCTGGGGAATAAGGATAGCAGCAAGTATCCGACCTATGCTCATATTTATGAGAAGTTTGGTGAATACTATCTCTTTACAAAGAGAGATTTCAAAAATGCAGCCAAGTTCTTTAAGATGTCACTAGATCTCACAGATATCAAGTCGGATGTATCCTTCTGTATGAATATCTTTAAGTACTACTGCAATGCTCTGCACAGAATTGGCAAGCATAAGGAAGCGGAGAAGCAGGCCAGATATGCGCTGGATTTATGTGTGGAAACCTTTGGTACATTAAAAGAATACATGGCAGATCAAAGAGAAGCAGCCATTCGTTGCAATATCATCGGTCAGTTGCTTTACTTTAATGGAGATGTAAATGGTGCATATAATATACTGAACTGCGCTCGTAATTGCATTTTCTGTAATTTCTGTACACACTATCAGTGCTATGATACCTTCCTGGCTCAGGGAATTTTCAAGGAGCTGGAGGGAGATATTCCGGCAGCGATTGCCAATTATCAGCAGGCAATGGTGTTGGCTCCAGATGACGTGGAAGAGTTTGTTGCCCTCCGCGCTCTGGGAGCAATGCAATAAATAAAAATAGAAGCCAAGTTCATTTGCAAGAATCTCGGCAAATGGACTTGGCGTAATTTGTAACACTAGGAGAGTTTTCATGATTGTTGGAATTGATTTAGGAACTACAAACAGCTTAATTGCATACTACACAGACCAGGGACCTAAGGTAATACCGAACAGACTAGGGGAGAAACTGACACCATCCATCGTAAGTATTGATGAAGATGGAACGGTGTATGTGGGAAGAACTGCCCAGGAGAGACTGCGTCTTTATCCCGAGTCCAGTGCTGCGGTCTTTAAGAGAGATATGGGTAGCGCGAAAAAATATCAGCTGGGTCAGAAGGAGTTCACAGCAGAGGAACTTTCTTCTCTTGTGCTGAGAAGTCTGAAGGAAGATGCAGAGGCCTATCTTGGCCAGCCTGTAACAGAGGCGGTGATTTCTGTTCCTGCATATTTCAACGACATGCGTCGAAAGGCAACCAAGCGAGCAGGGGAACTGGCGGGCTTTAAGGTGGAAAGAATTATCAATGAGCCGACAGCTGCTGCCATTGCCTATGGTCTATACAATGAGACGGGACACGCAAAGAATCTGGTTTTTGATCTGGGTGGTGGTACCTTTGATATTTCTATCCTGGATTATTTTGCTCCGATTCTGGAAGTGCGTGCTGTGGCAGGCGATAATTATCTGGGTGGTGAAGACTTTACCAAAGTAATTGAGGATATGTTTTTTAAAAAGAATGAAGAACTGAACCCAGAAACATTAAGTCCAAGGGAAAAGTCCTTAATCTGGAAGGCGGCTGAGTCTTGTAAGGTAGAACTTTCTGATAGTGGAGCGGCCCATGTGAAATGTGTCATTGGTGAAAAGCAGTACGATACAGAAATTACCTATGCTTCCTATGAGAAAGCCTGCGAGTCTCTTTATGACCGTATTCGTCTTCCGATTAAGAAAGCACTTAGCGATGCAAAATTAAAGATTACAGATATTGATAAGGTGGTGCTGGTGGGCGGTGCCACAAAGTATTCCGGCGTCAGAACCTTTGTCAGCAAGACCTTCCATATCTTCCCAGATACTACCATTAATCCAGATGAAGCAGTTGCTTTGGGAGCGGCTTTAGAGGGCGCCATGAAGGAAAGAGTGGAATCCATTAAGGAAGTTATCTTAACGGATGTGTGTCCTTTCACCATGGGAACTGATGTGGTGGTGGATACGGATATGGGCTTCAAGGAAGGGGGACATTATTGTCCGATTCTGGAAAGAAATACGATCATTCCTGCCAGCCGTACAAAAACCTTCTACACGGTGAGAGATAATCAGGATAAGATTGAGATTCGTGTACTTCAGGGCGAAAGCAGAATGGCTGATTTCAACCTGGAACTGGGTACTTTGGAGGTGGATGTGCCAAAGGCCAAAGCAGGTAAAGAATCTGTGGATGTAACATATACCTATGATATTAATTCCATTCTGGAGGTAGTTGTAAAGGTTAATTCCACTGGCGTAAGCAAGAAGCAGATTATTAAAGGCCAGTATACGGAAATGACAGATGAAGAAATTGAAGCACGTTTCCAGGAACTTTCCTACCTGAAGATTTCACCTCGGGAGTGGGAGGAAAATAAACTTATTATGTTAAAGGCAGAGCGTCTTTATGAAGAACTGCTTGGCCAGGATCGTCAGGCTCTGGAACTGGAAATCAATAAGTTTGAAGGTGCCATGGCAACCCAGGATAAGGATGTCATTGATAAGGCAAGAGAGAGACTGGAGAAGGCACTGGATACCTTTAATTAATATGGGGGAATAATGGAAACAGAAGAAAAAGAAAGAAATTTAAAAGTAATGATTCCTCCGGTAATATTGCCAGGGAGGGTTCCACAGTAACTATGTATCTATACAAAGGAAATTTGTATACTTCGAATTGCGTGAGCACAGGTGGACTTAGGGGGGGCTTATGGGGCTTCTATAAATTCTTCAGCTATTTTCTTTTTCCGGTTTTTAGTATAGGTCTTACTTGTTATTCGGAAAATGGTTATCTGATCCCGCCCAAAGTGTCCTATGAGGAAGATGAGGAAGAAGGATTACAGGAATAAAGATTGTAAAGAAGCCCTGATTAGTCTATAACGTTGCTGATTTTGGGCTTCTTTTCTATGAGAGAAGCGCTTCTAAAGACTAATAATAAAAAGTATCTTAAAGATATGTATGAGGAGATAATGTTATGAAACTAGGAATCGTTATTTGAGGCCTGTTTTCATGAAGCTCCATATAACTCATTAAAAGTCTTTGAATCCGCATAATTACTAGGGTCTCAGTAAATTCATCTCACATATAACTTGTTATAGATTCTTATAATTTATAAAAAAATGGTGCCTTCGTGGTGCCCGAAATGGTGCCCGTTTTTGGTGAAAAAAGTTTTTTGATTTCATTTTTGAAAATTATATTAGTGGGCACCATCGTGTAATATTGTCAATTCATTTTTTATAAGCAAATCCCCTAAATTAGTTTTTATTTTGTAAAAATTCCAATGGTATAAAATGTTTCTTTATTTGCTTTCTCGCTACAAAAATATAATTCTAGTAGCGAAAAAGTATTGACTTTCTCGCTACTAGAATCTAAAATTGTAGCGAAAGGGGTTGATTACATGGATGAAGAAAATATCCTTGATAAGCTACTTGAAGAGCAGAACGGATATATTCGACTAATAGATGCTCAAAATGAAGGAGTATCAAAGTATACTGTTATGGAGTATGTCCGTAAAAATGAAATGGAAAAACTAGCACCTGGTGTATATATTTCGTCTGATGCTTGGGAAGATAGATTGTATTTATTGCAGCTTCGTAACAGGAAGATTGTTTTTTCACATGAGTCCGCTTTGTACATGCATAATCTTTCTGATAGAGAACCTTTTTCTCCGGTCATTACTGTCGGGAGAGGATATAATGCGAAACATCTAAAAAATAATGGCGTTGTAGTTCATACGGTAAGACCGGAGTGGCTAGAGCTTGGATTAACGCATGCACAGACATTCACCGGAAATACAGTACGAATCTATGACAGAGAACGTTGTATTTGCGATATTATCAAGAATAAAAATAAGATGGATATTCAAGTATTTCAAATGGCTTTGACATCTTATTTTACCGATGGTGATAAAAATATTCATAACCTTATGAAATATTCCAAGATTATGGGGATTTCAGATAAGGTGAGACAATATACAGAGGTATTATTATGATTAAAAGTGCTACAGCCGTAAAGGCAAAGATAAAAAACAAGGCAGGTGGAAATAGTGATAAATCCCAGATAATGCTGAGAATATATCTGATGGAACGACTTTTGGAGAGAGTTTCTTTATCAAAGTATAGAGATAACTTTGTGCTAAAGGGCGGCCTTCTAGTGTCTTCATTAGTTGGCGTGGATATGCGTTCAACTATGGATGTAGATACTACTGTAAAATCACTTCCCTTAAATAAAGAGTCAGCACAAAGAATCTTAGAAGAAATAATGGCGATTGACATAGAAGATGGAGTTGCTTTTCGAATAACGAAGGTGCAGGATATTATGGAAGGCCACGAGTACGAAGGTGTTCGTTTCATGATTGAATGCACTATGGATAAGTTAAAACAGACCATTAAGATAGATATTTCCACTGGTGACGAGATTACACCAAGGGCAATAGCATATAAGCTGCCACTTATTATTGAGGACAGGTCAATTGATCTTTGGGCGTATAATTTGGAAACGCTATTAGCCGAAAAACTTGAAACTATTATGGTAAGAGCGGAAGCTAATACAAGAATGAGAGATTTCTATGATATACATGTTTTGCTTAAACAAGAGGTGGTGGCTGTTGATAGAGCTATACTAAAAAATGCTTTTTATGCAACATGTAAGAGAAGAGAATCTACAGAGCAGATTGCGATGATTGATGATGTTATCAATAAGATAGCAGATGACGGAGTGATGAGGCAACAGTGGAATAATTACCGAAAGACTAACTATTACGTAGGTGATCTAGAATGGGACGACGTGATTGGAAGTGCAAAGATACTAAGAAAAATGATTGAGTAAAAAATGCTCGCATTGCAGATTACACCTGCTTTGCGAGTATTTTTTACGTTGACATATACGGAAACCGTACATAGGAGGTGCATTATGGCAGATTTAGATTTAAAACTTGATGGTATCGCCAATGGATTATTAGTTGAACAAACTGATAAGAAAAAAGCCGATGCGGACAAGAAGAAAAGAATGTATGTAAGCGCCTTTGCGTATATTAGAAGCCAGACTGGAATGAATAAGAAGGAGTTTGCTGAATACCTTGGAATTCCTTATAGAACTTTACAGGATTGGGAACTGGGAAATACCCAGGCTCTAGAATATGTGCTCCGATTAATTGCTTATAAAGTACAGATGGAGAAGGAAAGGGGGAACCTATGATGACAGTATTATATGGTATTGGAACTGTTTTAAGATTTATCCTTAGAATAGTATTATTGCCGGTACAGGCAGTTTTAACTTTATTGATGCTTGCTATTGGTTTTATTGGTGGCTTGGCAAATATTGTATGCTGGTTGTTAGGGGCATTCTTTGTGATTGGTGGTATCTGTTCATTTATTAATGAATCTGCATCTCTTGGATGGCAAGGACTTATTGTAGGTATCATCGTTGCAGTGGTTCCTCAAGCCTTAACTCTTTGGGGAGCAGAAGGAATTGGTATGCTAAAAGAAGTATTGGCTAGAATATAATGATTTATCAATTATTGAATAGTTGTTTTGCTTTAAATCCAGGTGTTTATCTAGATAGCGTAAAATATTTTGTGTAAATAAAATTAGTCATAGAAAAAGGAACGAACTTCTTTTAAGATTTTAAGTGACCAAACAAAAAAACTTAAAGGAGTGAAATTCGTCCCTATGGCTAATGTTAGCACAAATTTAATGTCTGCTCTACTTAATAATGAATCAATTGATGAGGTTTTTCGTTCTGAACTTGAAAACGCTGTAAACGAAGTGCTATCAACTGAGCTTATAGCTTTCCTCGATTACGAGAAATACGATTATTCCGGCAGGAACTCAGGTGATTCTCGCAATGGATTCTATGACAGAACATATCAGTCACGCTTCGGAACTCTTAATTTAAGAATTTCAAGAGATCGTGAAGGTTTATTTAAGCAACATACAATCCCTTCCTATCAGAGAAGTTCAAATGAGTTGGAAACAACAATCATTCAGCTTTACAAGAAAGGTATCACCACACGTGAAATCTCTG
>Ga0129311_1000958_pt1 | contig 22351 bp, 20 predicted proteins | sample Go1ome_FD_94435 | JGI IMG/M metagenome (GOLD analysis project Ga0129311, IMG submission 94435) | Western lowland gorrila individual fecal microbial communities from Wisconsin, USA - Go1022B metagenome | ecosystem: Host-associated > Mammals > Digestive system > Large intestine > Fecal | place... | reverse complement strand
TCATCTTCCATAAGTACCTGCAAGAGCGCAAAGGGTGCAGCACCATTGCGCGGGAACTGCGGGAAGCCGGAATTCTCAGCAGCAAGGGCAACTGCCTTTGGTCGTCGGCCACCGTGACTAAGATCCTGAAGAACGAAAAATACTGCGGTGATCTGATCCAGAAAAAGACCTACACGCCGGACTATCTGACGCACGAAAAGAAGTACAACCACGGCAAGGAGCCGCTGGTCGAGCTGAAAGACCACCACGAGCCCATCATCGAACGCGAAACGTGGCAGGCGGTGCAGCGGGAGCTATCCCGCCGCAACCGCGCGACGGGCTGCGGCGGACACGGCAACCGCTATCCGCTCTCCGGTAAAATTCGCTGCGGTGAGTGCGGCAAGAGCTTTTCCCACCGCACCAAAAAGCGGCAGGACGGCAGCTCCTATTATCGCTGGTGCTGCTTCACCGCCACCAACGAGGGCCTGCGGCGCACAGACGGCGCAGGAAATACCATCGGATGCAGCGTCGGGCGGCAGATCCGGGACGACATCGCCATGGACCTTCTGCGGCGCTCGGTGAACGACGTGACGCTGGATAAGAAAGCAATCATATCGAGCCTCGCCCGCATTGTGGAAAGCGTTCTGGTGTCCGGCGAGGACAGCGGCGAGCAGGAACTGCGGCGGCTGGAACTGGAGCTTGAAAAGCTGCAAGCCCGCAATGACACCATCCATGACCGCTTTTTCGATGAGAGCATCACCAAGGCTGACTATCAGCGCGCCAAAGCCCGCTGTGAAAGTGAAATGAACCGGGTGCAGGAGAAAATCACAGCTATCAAACAGCGGCAGGCATTGAACACCGACACGCAGACCCTAAAGCCGGACATTCGCACCGTCATCACGGGCATCGTCAGCGGACGCACGGCGGACGACGACTTTTACGGGCACCTCCTCCAACAGATGACCGTGTACCGGGACGGCAGGGTAGAGGTGGCGCTCAATCTGCTGCCCGCCAAGTGGGTCTATGTACTGGACGGACTGGAAAAATACCGGGCAAAAATAGGGGGCCATGACGCTTCCTCGGTACCGATATCGGTCAGCAAGGCCTTCAGCTCCGGATAAGGCATGGAATACCGCTGGCTCAGATAGCGCAGGGAGGCGCCCAGTTCACCATCCGGACCACCGTACTGGCTGATGATGACCGCCGCCAGCTTGGGATTGGTATTTTTGATCTTTACCGGGTACTGGAGCTTCTTTTCATAGACAAACATTACGCATTTCCTCCTTCCTCCCAGGGCCAGGGGTCCTTCAGCCAGACATAGCCCTCCTCGGGGGTCAGGTCTGTTTGCAGCAGCGGACCGTACATCTTCTGGTATTTCTCACGGCCTTCCTTCGCCAGCTTGATATAGGACCAGTACAGCTGGAGCGCTTCCTGGTCCTCAGCGTGGGTGACGAGGTACAGCCCCAGTTCGTCGATGGCAAAATCCAGGGCCATCAGCTCCACAAGAGCGGTATTGGCCAGCTTGGTCTTTGCCTGGATGGCTTCCTTAAAAGGCAGGTTCAGACCGGGGAACAGGGTGCCGGTCTGCAAAGCCTCCATCCGGCTGAAGCGGGTGGGGTTGGGGCCCTGCATGGGTACATAGGGGAATGCCAGCGGCGCGCAGCTGCCGGGCATCGTTCCCTGATTCGCGCCGCAGGACGCGGCGGGTTGATTCATTTCAGGTGTTTCCATTTGCGGTGGCTTCCTCCTTTGGCATAGTGGCGCGCACCGGCAGCGGCGCACGCTCATTCCATACTATGCGGGCGGGGGCAGGGGAGAGCCTGCCCTTGATTTTAGGCGGGAGGACGGCTATAATCGGAATGGAAGAACAAAGACGCGCATAAGCTCCCGGCAGGGGGTGCTGTCTTGTGTTTTTGGTTCTGAAAAAACGAAACCTGCTGGCCTGCGGCCTGCTTTGCTGCTTTTTTGCCGCTTTTGCTGTGCTTTTGTGGACGGGACACCGTGCGACGGTTCCGGCCTTCGCCGCCCTGGGGAAGGAGCGGATCACACTGGTCATCGACCCGGGCCATGGCGGCGAGGACGGCGGCGCCGTATCCACAGACGGTGCTGTCAAGGAGAGCGGCTTGAACCTGTCCATCGCTTTGCGAGTGGAGGACCTTATGGCCTTTTTGGGCCAGCCTACCGTCATGACCCGCAGGGAGGATGTATCCATCCACTCCCAGGAGGCCGCCACCGCCCGGCAGAAAAAGGTCTCCGACCTCCACAACCGGGTCGCCCTTGTGAACGGAACGGAAGGGGCCGTGCTGCTGAGCATCCACCAGAACAGCCTGCCGTCCTCCACGGTGACCCACGGCGCCCAGGTGTTCTGGAACAGCAAGGAAGGAGCCGACGCGCTGGCCCAGTCCGTGCAGGACGCATTGAATACCGCTGTCAACGCCGGGAATGAGAAGAAGACGAAATCCATTCCGGCCACCATTTACCTGATGAAAAATATCAACGCACCGGGCATCCTGGTGGAGTGCGGCTTCCTCTCTAATCGGGAGGAGACAGCCATGCTTCAGCAGCCTGCCTATCAGACCCGCCTGGCCGCCGCCATCACCGCCGGCTGTCTGGCGTCGTAAGAGGGACAATATGAAACAAAAGACCATGTTTTACTGCACGGAGTGCGGAAACGAGACGCCGAAGTGGGCAGGGAAGTGCCCTGCCTGCGGCGCCTGGAACACCATTGTGGAGCAGCCAGAGGTGCCGAAAAGCGCCGCCAGGGCCGTGAGCCGGACCGCCCGCGGTGGTATCGCTGTCCGCCGGGCCTGCCCGGTGACGGAATTGCAGGCGGACGAGGAGATCCGCTTTCCCACGGGGATGGGGGAGCTGGACCGGGTGCTGGGAGGCGGCGCCGTCAAGGGCTCTCTGGTGCTGGTGGGCGGCGCTCCCGGCATCGGAAAGTCTACATTGATGCTGCAAATTTGCAGTAAATTATGCGAATTTTCAAAGGTTTTGTATGTATCCGGCGAGGAATCGGAGCATCAGCTGAAGCTGCGGGCACGACGGCTGCACGTAGACAGCGGCAGCCTTTACGTCATCTCGGAGACCAGTCTGGGAGACCTGCTGGAATCCGTGGCGGCAGAAAAGCCGGATGTGCTCATCGTGGACTCTATTCAGACGCTGTACAACGACGCACTGGACTCCCCGGCGGGCAGCGTCAGCCAGGTGAAGGACTGCACCCTGGCCCTCATGCAACTGGCGAAGGGCCAGGGCATCACGGTGTTTGTCATCGGCCACGTGAACAAGGAGGGCTCCATCGCCGGGCCCAAGGTGCTGGAGCACATGGTAGACTGTGTGCTGTATTTTGAGGGAGACCAGCACACATCCTACCGCATCCTGCGGGCAGCCAAAAACCGCTTCGGCGCCACCAATGAGATCGGCGTGTTTGAGATGCGGGACGAGGGACTGGCGGAGGTGGAGAACCCCTCGGAAATGCTGTTGTCCGGCCGTCCGGACGATGCGCCGGGCACCTGCGTTACCTGTGTCATGGAGGGGATGCGGCCTGTTCTGGCGGAGATCCAGGCTCTGGTGGTGACCTCCGCCGGCGGCAATCCCCGCCGCACCAGCAACGGCTTTGACTATAACCGGGCGGCCATGCTGTTGGCAGTTTTGGAAAAGCGCGGTGGATTGAAAGTGTCCGCTTGCGACGCATATCTCAATATCATCGGCGGCTTGTGGCTGGACGAGCCTGCCGCCGACCTGGCCGCTGTGGTGGCGCTGGCTTCCAGCTATCTGGACCGGCCGGTGCCCCGTGATTTGGTGGCCATCGGGGAAGTGGGCCTCACCGGCGAGCTGCGGACGGTGAATCAGCTGGCCCAGCGCATTTCAGAGGTCCGCCGGTTAGGCTTTACGAAGTGTGTGATCCCGGCGCACCGGGCGGACTGTCTTCGTCCGCCGGAGGGACTGCGGCTGATCCCGGTTCGGAATATCGGTGAGGCGATCCGAGCCGCTTTGCGGCAGCCGGAATGAAATGAACGCAGGCGCCGCCCAAGGACGGCACGCCCGCCGCGGCGGCGCTGTCCAGTGTGCAGACGCCGTCCTGCTGATAAACGCATTTGCTGGTACACGGGATCAAGCTCATGAGCATCATCCGTTTCATAGGTTGTTGCCGTTAGCTTGACCCGAACCGGCGATTTTATGAATCCGTTATTCACTATTCACGAAAGAAGATCCGGGGAAGGAGGCTTGCGGAAATACACAAAACTGAACAAAATAAAAATTTTGTTCAGTTTGGGGGAGAGGAAAACAACCCCTCTCGGGAATTTGCCTGTTTCCAGCGGTTTTGCCAGGCTTTTGGACAGGCCCTGGACCGTTGCGGCTAATTGATGAGATGAAATGTATTTTCCGTATAATAAATCTATGGTTGATTACCGTATCGAAGCGCCGGAGATCCTTCGGGATTTTCTGGCCTATCATGAGACCGTCAAAGCGCACTCCAAGCGAACAGTTGACGAATACTTTCTGGACCTGCGGAATTTCTTCCGCTACATGAAGCAAATTCGTGACCCTGCGCTTGCGGACAAGCAGCTGGATGAGATCGACATCATGGACGTGGATTTGGACTTCGTGGCCAGTATCACGCTGACGGATATCTATGGCTACATGGCCTATCTCAGCCGGGACCGCGTGCAGAACCAAAACAGCCGCCACCCGGAATACGGCCTCAATTCTGCCACCAGAGCCAGGAAAATCGCCACTATCCGGTCCTTTTATAATTACCTGACCAATAAGATGCACCTACTTCGTGAAAATCCTGTCAAAGATATTGATTCTCCGAAGCTGAAGAAAAACCTGCCCAAATACCTGACTTTGGATGAAAGCATCCAGCTGTTGGATTCCGTGAACGGCAAAAACCAGGAGCGGGATTACTGCATTTTGACGCTGTTCCTCAACTGCGGCCTGCGAATCTCTGAGCTGGTGGGGCTGAACCTCAACGATATCCAAGGAGAGGCTTTGCGGGTCCTTGGCAAGGGCAACAAGGTCCGTATCATCTACCTGAACGACGCCTGTCAGAATGCACTGCGCCAGTATCTGGCGGTCCGGCGACCCGTTCGCGGAAAGGATGAAAACGCCCTGTTTTTGTCCTCTCAGAACGAGCGCATCAGCCGCTCCACGGTACACGCCATGGTGAAAAAGCGTTTGGCTGAGGCCGGCATCGACGCCAGCCAGTATTCCTCCCACAAGCTGCGCCACACCGCCGCCACGCTGATGCTGCAAAACGGCGTGGATGTGCGGGCCGTCCAGGAAGTGCTGGGCCATGACCACCTGAACACCACTGAGATCTACACCCACGTGGACAACGAATCCCTTCGGGTGGCTGCAAAGGCAAATCCCTTGTCACGTGTGAAAAAACCAGGAAAAAACGAGAAAAAAGATTGAAAAAGCCGCCCCACCGGGGCGGCTTTTTGCCGGCTTGTCTCAATTTTTTGAAGGTCCCTTCCCTGCCCGCCTCAGTGGTCCAGCAGGCGCATCCAATTCCATCCGCTGTACATGGGAACGGTGCCCAGCCGCCACACGGACACGCCGGTGACGCCCAGCAGTCGGGCGGCGTCCAGCGCCGCCTGGATACTGCGGTCATTTTGGTACCAGAGGAAGTAACGGCCGCCGTCCTCGGCGCGGTAAATGGCGTAGGACTGCTGGTACTCCTGGGACCAGCCGAATTCCGTGCTCTCCTGGGCCAGGCGCTTGGATACGGTATCGTTGGAGGGATACACCGGCGTGCCGGAGAGCAGCTTGCCATTTTCGCCGATCTTCCAGGCCACGTTTTTGCAGGAAAAGCCCAAGGTTACTTTTTTGGGTTCCACCTCATTGGTTAGGGCCTTCAGGCCCAGATACACCTGGTCAATGGGGGCAGAGGCGGCAGTTTGGTAATAGGTGCCGCCGATGAAGCTGCTCATGTCCCGGGGCTCGTAATCATAGGCCATCAGGATGACCTTGTCTGCCAAAGTGCCGATGGAGGCGTAGTCATAACCGTCATACCAGCCGCCGCTGTAATAGCCGCTGCTCAGCACCGGGGATACGCAGACATACAGAGACTGGCCCTGTTGGTCCAAAGCTGCCCGCAGCTCCGTCAAAAAGGCGGTGAAATCACGTTTACTACCCTTGCGTAGACCCTCAAAGTCGATGGTGACGCCGCTGTACGGATTTTTGCCGATAGCGTTGTAGGAAATGGTCAGCTCATTGATGATCTGCTCCACCGCCTGGGTGCGGCCATCCTCCGACGCCAGCAGATCCGCAGCGCCGCCGGAGGCATCCATAAACACGTTCAGGTTCAGGGCGATGCCGTTGGCATCCATATAGCCCGTTACACTGTCATAGCCGCTGGGAATGGCGAATTCATTGCCGCCGACACTGGTGGTGGACAGCAGCGCCGTCTTCCCGTCCCAGGTCATGCGGCTCCAGCCGGCGCTGACGGCGTCCATGTTTCTGGAAAAGTCCAATTGGCTGTACGAGGAAATGGCGTAAAAGCCGTGGAGAAAGTTCGTCTTCTGATGCAGCTTTTCATAGATGCGCACCAGCATGGCGGCCGCCTGGGCCCGGGTAGCGGTCTGATTGGGACTGAAGGTAGTCTCGGAAGTGCCCTTGGTCATGCCGATGGTATAGGCCACGGTGATATAGCCCTCCTCCCTCTCCGGCAGGTCTGTGAAGGGAGTGGTGCCGTGCAGGATGGAGTAGGCGTCGGAATTGGGCGTCGTGGAGGAATTCAGATGTTCCGCCGCGGACTTTAAGCCAAGAGCCCGCACCAGCATTTCCGCCATTTCGCCCCGGGTGATCGGGACGTTGGGGCGGAAGGCTTTGCCGCTGTCCACCGCGTCGTTTTGCACGGCGGCGCCGATGGCGGCACGGTAAGTGGCGGAAAGGCCCTCCGGCAAAGCCATGGTCTTGGTAATACCAGCTTCACTGCCGCTCCAGCCCATCATCCGGCTCAGTACTGTGACGAACTGGGCCCGGGTCATGGAGTCGCCGTATCCAAAGGTGGTCTCGCTGTACCCCTGCATGAGGCCGTAGTCCACTGACTTGCGGACCTCCCCGGCCAGTGCCCCCTCCGCCGGAACATCCCGGTAATCCGCGGCGGCCGCCGGGACCGCCAGTAATGACACCGCCATAGCCGCCGCCAGCAGCCAGGAACTGAACCGTTTCATTGGAAACATCCCTTCTTTTCCAGTATTGTCCTTTTATGATAGCAGGCAGGCTGAAAAAGTTGTGAACAGAATTTGAAATTTTCAGGGCCGGATGGTGCCGGTGATGTGCAGGAACCGGATGTCCCGGAATTCATAGGTAGACAGGGGACGGTTGTCGGCATCGTAGCTGTGGGCCGCCACCAGCACGTTTTCCAGGGTCGGTTCCGTGCCCGCTGACACCACCACGGGGCTATGCTGAAAGCTCCCGCCCTTGAAGCTCAGCTGCACGATGTCTCCGGGCCGTATGGCTTCCAGCGAGGAAGGCTCTCCCACCGGCCCCACGGAAAAGGTCTTGCGGGTGAAAAAGTTCCAGAAATACTCCACGCCCGTCCAGGCGGGCGCCTTTTGATTGGCGTCGATGTAGTACCAACCGAAGGTAGGCGTAAAATTCATGATGCTGCTGCCGGCAAATACGCACTGGGACGCGAAGTTGGTGCAATCGCCGCCCAGGTCTTCGTAATCGTAAAAGGCCGGGTTCCGGCCGTAGGCCCAGCGGTGGGCGTACTGGACGGCGGCTTGCCAGTCATAGTCCTGCAAAAAACACATGGTATCCCCTCCCCTGCCACCAGTTTATGCGGCAAAAAGAGGCGGGTGAGAAAAAAGACCGGAAACGCGAAAGCGTTTCCGGTCTTTTTGAATGGGCGAGAGTCAGGCTCAGGCCTTGTGGTCACAGCCCAGAACGTCCACGATCTTGTGGGCGACCATGGCCTTGATGGCGGCACGGGCGGGCTTCAGATACTGACGGGGATCGAAGTCGCCGGGATGCTCATCAAAGTACTGACGGATGGTGGCGGTCATGGCCAGGCGCAGGTCGGAGTCGATGTTGATCTTGCAGACGGACAGCTCGGCGGCGTGGCGCAGCTGCTCCTCGGGGATACCGACGGCGTCGGGCATCTTGCCGCCGTGCTCGTTGATGGCCTTCACGAACTCCTGGGGCACAGAGGAAGAGCCATGCAGCACGATGGGGAAGCCGGGCAGGCGCTTGGAGACCTCCTCCAGCACGTCGAAACGCAGGGGAGGCGGAACCAGGATGCCCTTCTCATTACGGGTGCACTGAGCGGCGGTGAACTTGTAAGCGCCGTGGCTGGTGCCGATGGCGATGGCCAGAGAGTCGCAGCCGGTCTTGGCGACGAACTCCTCGACCTCCTCGGGGCGGGTGTAGGAAGCGGCGTGAGCGGCCACCTTCACATCGTCCTCGATGCCGGCCAGGGTGCCCAGCTCGGCCTCGACGACCACGCCGTGGTCGTGGGCATACTCCACGACCTTCTTGGTGATCTCAATGTTTTCGGCGAAGGGCTTGGAGGAGGCGTCGATCATGACGGAGGTGAAGCCGCCGTCGATGCAGGACTTGCAGGTCTCGAAATCGGGGCCGTGGTCCAGGTGCAGAGCGATGGGGATATCGGGGCACTCGATAACGGCAGCCTCCACCAGCTTCACCAGATAGGTGTGGTTGGCGTAGGCGCGGGCGCCCTTGGAGACCTGGAGGATCAGGGGGGCCTTCAGCTCCTGAGCGGCCTCAGTGATGCCCTGGACGATTTCCATGTTGTTGACGTTGAAAGCGCCGATGGCGTAACCGCCGTCGTAGGCCTTCTTGAACATTTCGGTAGTGGTGACCAATGCCATAATGTTTCACTCCTATTCTTATTTGTCCCGCCCCGTTTGAAGCCCCTTTGCCGCCCCGATGTAAAAGAGTTCGTTAAAGGATTGGCAAATTAGACGTTTCAAATGGACGAAAACGTTTTTCCTCTATGATAATATCACAGAAAAATTAAATTGCAAGTATTTACAATTCTTTTTTTCAATGATATGATAGCAATGCCCTCAGTTGACAAAAGACCATACGTTTTTTCCCGCCCGTGACCCTGGCAAAGGGCCTTCGCGTGTGGTTTTTTGTCACCTGAGGGTCCAAACAAATTCTGAGGAGGCTTTTTCTCATGAGCGAACTGAAAGGCGCATGCATCGTGGGCCAGTCCGGCGGTCCCACTTCCGTCATCAATGCCAGCGTGTACGGTGTCATCGACACCGCCCTGAAAAGCCCTAACATCACCCGCGTTCTGGGCGCGGAGCACGGTATCAAGGGCGTTTTGAACGACCGTCTGTTCGATATGGCCGAGGAGGACCCCGCCGAACTGGAGCTGCTGAAGTATACTCCTTCTTCTGCCCTGGGCTCCTGCCGTTATAAGATGGCCGATCCCGATGTGGACGACACCGATTACAAGCGCATTCTGGAGATCTTCAAGAAGTACGATGTCCGTTACTTCTTCTACAACGGCGGCAACGACTCCATGGACACCTGCAACAAGATCTCCAAGTACATGCAGAAGGTCGGCTATGAGTGCCGCGTCATGGGCGTGCCCAAGACCATCGACAACGACCTCTACGGTACCGACCACTGCCCCGGCTTTGCCTCCGCCGCCAAGTATATCGCTACCTCCTGCATGGAGGTCTATCAGGATGCCCGCGTGTATGACACCGGCATGGTCTGCATCATCGAGATCATGGGCCGTCACGCCGGCTGGCTGGCTGGCGCCGCCGCCCTGGCCACCGCTTACGGCGCTGGCCCCGACCTGGTGTATCTGCCTGAGGTGGACTTCGACATGGACGCCTTCCTGGCGGATGTGGAGCGCATCTACAAGGAGAAGGGCAACTGCATGGTGGCTGTTTCCGAGGGCATCCACTATGCTGACGGCACCTTCGTTTCCGAGGCCAAGACCTCTGCCACCGACGGCTTCGGCCATGCCCAGCTGGGCGGCCTGGCTTCCCTGCTGGCCAATATCGTCAAGGAGAAGACCGGCGCCAAGGTCCGCGGCATTGAGCTGAGCCTGCTGCAGCGCTGCGGCGCGCACCTGGCCTCCGAGACTGATATCGAGGAGTCCTACATGTCCGGCAAGGCCGCCGTGGAGAACGCCGTGGCTGGCATCACCGACAAGATGGTGGGCTTTGAGCGCACCTATGAGGACGGCAAGTACGTCTGCAAGACGAAGCTGCTGGGCCTGACCGATGTGGCCAACACCGAGAAGAAGGTCCCCCTGGAGTGGATCAACGCCGCCCATAACGGTGTGGAGAAGCCCTTCATCGACTATGTGCTGCCCCTGATCCAGGGCGAGCCCAAGCTGCCCAAGCAGGATTCCCTGCCCCGCTTTGCCAAGCTGAAGAAGGTCTTGGCGAAGTAAGCGCCTCCTCCCTATTGAAAAACCAGCGTGTACCAAAGCGGTACACGCTGGTTTTTTATTCGTGCTCCGCCAGATAGCGGCGGGCCTCCCGGGCCGTCTCCGTGAGATAGCGGATAGCCTCCGCCGGATACTGGCCCACGGCGGTCTCTCCGGTGACCATGACGCCCCAGGCACCGTCCGCCACGGCGTTGAAAATGTCGCTGACCTCCGCCCGGGTGGGCACAGGGGAACGCTCCATGGACGCCAGCATCTGGGTCACCACGATGAAGGGCTTCCCCGCCGCCCGGCAGGCGGCGGCAATGTTCTTCTGCACGGCGGGCAGGTGCCACAGGGGCATATCGTTGCCAAGGTCCCCCCGGGCAATGACGATGACATCCGCCTGAGGCAGGATGTCATCCAGGTGGGCAGCGCCTTCCAGGGTCTCGATCTTGGCGAACAGCTTCAGGTGTCCGGCGCCGTTTTCCGCCAGGATGCGCCGCAGGCGGCACAGCTCCTCCCCGCTGTGAACGAAGGGCTGCAAAAGCCCGGTGACGCCGAAGCGCTCCGCCTGGCGGATGTTTTGGAGATCCCGCTCCGTCAGCACCGGAAGGCGCAGGTCCCTCCCCGGAAGCTTGATGCTCTTGCGCCCGGTGAGAATGCCGCCACGGAGGACCCTGCCCTCCGCACACTTTCCTTTGACGGCAGTGACCTCCAGGGCCAGCTTTCCGTCGTCCAGCAGTACCTCACAGCCATGCTCCAGAGCCGCCAGCACCACGGCCGGGACCGGGATGCCACCCTCCCCCAGCCGGACGGCGGCGCCGTTTTCCAGTGTTACGGGGGCGTCCAGGTTCCCCAGGCGGAGCTCCGGCCCCTGGGTGTCGATGACCAGCTGGGGCGCTTCCGCGCCGACGGCGGTCGCCTCCCGGAACGCCTCCAGCATCCCAGCGCTGTCCGTCAGGTCACAGTGGGACAGGTTCAGCCGCATACCGGTCATGCCGGCGCGGAACATGGCCTCCAGGGTCTCCCGGCTGCCGCAGGCGGGACCGAAGGTCCCGTAGATCTGTGTCATGTCAATTCTCCATCATTTGTTTTTTTGATAGATGGTCCAAAGCCCCTCCATCAGCAGATATTTGTCGTAAACGATCTTGTTGCGGCAGTAGCGGACGATGACCGGTGCATTGCCGCCGGTGGCCACCACACTGACCTCCCGGCCGGGGAACTGCTCCCGGATGCGGTCGATGACGCCGTCCAGCATCCCGGCGGTGCCGTACACGATGCCGGAGCGCATACAGTCCTCCGTGTTCTTGCCGATGAGCGCCTTGGGGTGCTGCAGCGAGATGGCGGGCAACTGGGCGGCCCGGCGGGAAAGGGCCTCCAGGGATACGTTGACCCCCGGCAGCAGCAAGCCGCCCTCGTAGTTGCGGCCCTCGGAAATGACGCCGATGGTGGTGGCGGTGCCCATGTCAATGGTGATGATGGGCGTTGGGAATTTCTCCAGCGCCGCCACGGCGTCCGCCACAATGTCCGCGCCTACCTGGGTCTGGACTGCCAGACGGATGTTCAGGCCCGTCCGCACACCAGGCCCCACCACCATGGGCGGCTTGCCCAGCAGCCGGGTCAGTGCCTTTTCCATCATAAAATTCAGCGGCGGCACCACGCTGCACAAAATGGCACCGGTGACATCCGTATAATTAAAGTGGTACAGGGTGAACAGGTTCATCAGGTCAATGCTGATCTGGTCCGCTGTTTTGCGGCTGTCCGTATCCAGGGACGCCAAAAAACGCAGGCTCTTGTTCTTATCGAACAGGCCCACGGAGGTATTGGAGTTGCCAACATCGATGGCAAGCAGCATAGGGTCTTCTCCCCTTTCGTCTTTCGTGTGGTTTTGCCTTTATGGTATCACGACTTGCCGCCCCTTGCAAGTGGCGTCCTGTCCGCACCGGAGCAAATCTTCGGCTTTGATTGACATCGTACATTTGTTCTTGTATAATAAACACATATCATGACAGCAAGAGAGGATGCCGCCATGGAATTTTTGTATGGAGACCGGGAATTTACCCATCTGTGTGCACGGGACGCAAAGCTGGCCGCCGCCATTGACCGCATCGGGCATGTGAGCCGGGAGGTGGACACGGACCTGTTTTCCTCCGTCATCCACCACATCATCGGCCAGCAGGTGTCTACCGCTGCCCAGCGGACGGTATGGCGCCGCTTTTTGGACCTGGTGGGCCGGGAAGTGACAGCGGAGCGCGTCTGCGCCAGGAGCCGGGAGGAACTGCAAGCCCTGGGAATGACCTGGCGGAAGGCGGATTACATCCTGGACTTTGCCGGCAGGGTCCGTGACGGCAGCTTTGATGTGGAGGCTCTGAGCAGCCTGCCGGATGACGCGGTGCGGGAGCAGCTTTCCTCCCTGCGGGGCATCGGCCCCTGGACAGCGGAGATGCTGATGATCTTTTGTATGCAGCGGCCGGATGTGGTCAGCTACGGCGACCTGGCCATTCTCCGGGGGATGCGGATGCTGTATCGGAAAAAGGCCATCGACCGCAAGACCTTTGACCGTTACCGGAAGCGGTACAGTCCCTATGGCACCACTGCCAGTTTGTACCTGTGGGCCATCGCGGGCGGCGCCCTGCCGGAGCTGACGGACCCCGCGGCCCCAAAAAAGAAAGGAGCGAAAACGCCATGACCTACCTCATGCACATGGACTCCCCGGTGGGACCGCTGCACCTGGCCTCCGACGGCCAGGCCATCACCGGCCTCTGGCTGGAGGGCCAGAAGTATTTTGCCGCTACCTTGGAAAAGGATGCGCGGGAAGGCAGCCTGCCCGTTTTTGACAGCGCCAGAGACTGGCTGGAGGCGTATTTTGCCAAAAAGCCCCTGCCTTCCCTGCCGCCCCTGGCGCCCAAGGGCAGCCCCTTCCGCCAGGAGGTTTGGAAACGTCTGCTGGAGATCCCTTACGGTCAAACCACCACTTACGGCGCCATCACCAAGGCTCTGAAAGCCGCAGGTATCTCCGCCGCCGCCCAAGCAGTGGGCGGTGCCGTGGGCCACAATCCCATATCCATCCTCATCCCCTGCCACCGGGTGGTGGGCTGCGGCGGCAGCCTCACGGGCTATGCCGGCGGCGTGGCGAAAAAACAGTTCCTGCTGGAGCTGGAGGGCGTGGACATGACGGCGTTGTACGTGCCGAAAAAAGGGACAGCGCTGTAAATCTAAACCGCATTACAATAAAGCGGCACCAGTCTATTGGCCGGTGCCGCTTTATTGCGTCACAGAATGATACAGATAAGGCCCCCACTGCCCTCATTGATGATGCGTGTCAGGGTCTCCTGGAGCTTTTTCCGGGCGTCCTCCGGCATCCGCTTCAGCTTGGCCTGCAAATCCTCGTTGACCAGTTCGTGGAAGCTGCGGCCGAAGATGTTGGACTGCCAGATCTTACTGGTGTCTCCTTCAAACTCCTGAAGCAGGTAGTTCACCATGTCCTCGGACTGCTTTTCGTTGCCGACAATGGGCGAGACAGCGGTCTCAATGTCCGCCCGGATCATATGTATGCTCTGGAACAAACAGAAGGGCATCCCCGCCGGCGGTGAATGGTGAAGGCCTCCCCTTCTCTCCGGCCTTTCAGCCACACGGACACATGGATACAGCCGTTCGCCTCCCCCGCCACTTCCAGATGGTCCAGCAGGGCGTCCAGCACCAGCTGGGAAAAGCCGCAAGGAAAGGTCAATTCTTCCGCGATAGCCTGCCGCAGCGCCCCGGCGGACTGCGCTGTCTCCCGGCAGCGGAGCTTTTCCGCCTCCAGCGTGTCCACTTCCGCCTGCAAAACCTCCAGTTCCTCGTTGAAGCGGCGGTTGCGGAGGATGAATTCCCCGTCAGAGATGCAGCCGCTGACGCTTAGATCCAGCAGCTTGTCCTTTCTTTTTAGGAGCGCGTCGGCGCTCTTGCGCTTCTGCGCCAGTTCCCCCTCCAGCCGGGCGGAGGGACCGGCGTCGGAATACAACTGCACCATTTCCCGGATAAAACCCGTCTGATCAGGCAGCACCCCATCCAAGCACTGCCGCATAATATTGTCCAACTCCTCTGTGTAAAGCGTAGGACCTATACATCCACTCTTTCCGTTTTTTACATATTCCCGGCAGTGCCATACCTCTTTTTCACAGGTTTTGAAACGGTACAAGGAACGGTAATAGGGCACATGATGGACGCCGCAGAGAATTTTACCGCTGTATGGGTACTTGTTTTGATAGCTACTTTTGTCCCGGGCGCTCTGCTTGGCAGAGCGGCTGGCGAGGATGGCATTTGCCCGGTCCCAAAGCTCCTCGGGCACGATGGCCGGCACTGCCTCCTCGTTCCGATAGGTGACCCATTGCTCCGGGGAGAACTGCTTGACCTCCTTGAGCTTGTAGTCCACCTTGCTGGTCTTACCGCCGCAGTACCAGCCCTTGTACTTGGGATTGGAGAGGATGCCCCGGATGGTGCTGAAGGAAAAGCTGTTTCCACTGCTGTTTTGATAGCCCAGCTCCGAAAGGCGGGCGGCTACGCCCCGGATGCCCAGCAATTGGTTGGCGTACAGGTCGAAGATGAGCCGGACGAGCCGCGCCTCCTCCTCGTCGATGACTAGCCGCCCCTCCTGCTTGTGGTAGCCCCAGATGCGGCTGCTGCCCAGCACCACGCCGTTTTCGATGGCCCGCTTGAAGCCGAAGCGGACCCGCTCCGAAATTTTGCGGACCTCGTCCTGGGCAATGGAGGACATGATAGTGAGCCGCAGCTCCGCGTCCGGCAGGAGGGTGTTGATATTGTCCGATTGGAACAGCACCCCCACGCCGCAGGCAAGCAGCTCCTGGGTGTAGCGGATGCTGTCCAGGGTATTGCGGGAAAAGCGGGAGATCTCCTTGGTGACGATAAAGTCAAAGCGGTGGGCTTTGGCGTCCTCGATCATGCGGAGAAAGTTTTCCCGCTTCCCCACGCTGGTGCCGCTGATGCCCTCGTCAATGTAGCCCTCCACAAAGGACCAGTGTTCGTTTTTTCGGATGAACGCACTGTAATAGCTCACCTGGGCGGACAGGGAGTGCAATTGTGCGTCCTTGTCCGTGGAGACGCGGGCATAGTAAGTTACCCGCAGGGGCAGGTCATAGATGGTCTTTCCGGCGCTCAGCGCCTGCCGGATGGCGTAAATGTCCATGGCGGTTCCTCCATCGCTTCTGTTTCTTCCCTTTATGCATATGGAGGCGGCGGCGCGGATATGCGTTGACGAAAAACGTCCCGCCGGAGCAGGTCCGACGGGACGGATGCTATGTGGTTTTTGCGCGTCTGGAGATCTCGGTCTTTGCCTCATCATAAACCCGGCGGGAAATGCAGCCCCGGTCCAGCAGCCGCTGGTTCACATGCAGCAGCAGCGCTGTCCGCAGCTGCGGAGAAAGCGGCGTCTTGGCGTCATCCATATGGCTCACCTCACTGGGAGCATATGCGCCTGTCCGCCTTTCTATGCCGCCGGCTTCAGCCCAGGCGCCTGCGGGTACGGTCCGCCACGGCCCCCGCCGCCAGTACCAGCACCAGCAGCCCCAGCAAGTACGCCGCCGCCTGGGACCACAGGTAGCCGTTCATAGCGAACAACAGCGGTGTGCCGAGGCCGCCGGCGCCCACCAGTCCCAGCACCGCCGCTTCCCGCAGATTCACATCGAAGCGGTACAGGGCGGCGGAGAGCATGGGGGCCTTCGCCTGGGGCCAGACACCCCGGCGCAGCACCGCCAGGCGGCCGCAGCCCATGGCCTCCAGGGCGTGGACGGCCCGCAGGTCCATGGCGTCCAGAGCGCCGATGTACAGCTTGCAGCACATGGAAACGGACAGCACCGACAAGGTCAAAAGCCCGGCGAAGGAGCCGGGACCGGTGACCCGGATGAACAGCAGACCCGTGACGATGGCGGGTAGGGTCCGCAGGGCCAGAAGCAGCAGCTTCCAAATGCCCGCCCACCAGGGACCGGAGATGTTCCGACTGCCCAGCATGGCGATGGGCACGGACACGGCGGCGCCTATGGCGGTGCCGGCCACGGTCATGGCCAGGGTCTCCAGGCACAGGTAGGGAACGCCCTTTTTCGTGAAGTTCCAGAGTAGGGACCAGTCCGGGTGGAGCAGGCCCGACAAAATGCCCCGGAATACCTTGAGGCCTCCCTCTGTCACCGACGGCGGCGCGATGGTGGCGGCGCTCCAGACAAGGGCCAGGGCCGTCAGGCACCAAAGGCAGCGGCAGCTGTTTCGGGACAGCCGTACCTTCCCTTCCAGCAGCCGCCGCAGCCAGCTGCTGAGGGTCTCCACCGCAAAGACCACCAGATACAGGAGCAGGAGGATGGTGCCCACCCGGCTCCACTCCCGCCAGGCGATCTTTTCGTTCAGCAAAATGCCCAGGCCTCCGGCCCCCACGTATCCCAAAATGGCGGCGTGGCGGACATTGGCCTCCAGCACGTAGAGCACATCGGAAAGATACCCCGGCAGCACCTGGGGCAGACACGCCCGCCAAAAAGCTCTCCAGCGGCCACAGCCGGCAGCACACAGGACCTCCATGGGCCGCAGGTCTCCGTGCTCCACAGCCTCCCAGCCCATGCGGGCCAGAAGGCCCAGGGAGTACAGCGCGATGGCAAAGGCCCCGGCAAAGGAGCCGGTACCCCACACGAAGGAGCAAAGCAGGGCCACCACCAGCACCGGGATGGCCCTCAGCAGATGGATGATGCTCCGCAGGACCGCCGCCATGCGGGGGTGCCCCGAGGCACAGCGGGAACAGAGCCCTGTCAAGGGCAGCGCCAGTACAGCTCCCACGGCGGTGCCCAGCAGGGACATCCGCAGGGTCTCCAGCAGTGGCGGCAGCACTTTGAAGAGGTATCCCAGGTCCGCCGGGAACAGCTTCCCCAAAATCTGCCCCATCTCGCCGCCCCGCTCCAGGAGCGTGGACAAGGAGAAGCCGCACAGCCAGGCGCACAGGACCACCCCGGCCGCCGGCAGCAAGGGCCGCAGCCGCTCAATCCGCTTCATGGGCTGCTTCCCCTCCGTAAATGTCTTTTAAGACCGCCTCCGTCACCGCGGCGGGAGGCCCGTCAAAGACGACGCGGCCCTGCCGCAGGCCCAGGATGCGGTCGGAGTACCGCAGGGCCTGGTCCACGTTGTGACTGTTCATGAGGACGCTGAGTCCCTGTTCCCGCTGGAGCCGCCGCAGCAGCTCCAGCACCTCCTCCGCCCGCACCGGGTCCAGAGAGGCCACCGGCTCGTCCGCCAGCAGCAGCGTACCGCCCTGCATCAGCGCCCGGGCCACAGCCACCCGCTGCTGCTCGCCGCCGGACAGGCTGTCCGCCCGCTGGCTCTCCTTCCCCGCAAGGCCCACGGTATCAAGGAGCGTCCGGGCCGCCTGCCGCTTTTCCCGGGGAAAGCGGCCCAGCAGGACCGACAGCGGCCCCAGCTCCGGCAGGCAGGCATTCAGCACGTTTTCCTCCGCCGTGGCGCAGCCCACCAGGCAGAAGTCCTGGTAGACCATGCCGATTTTTTGCTGGAGCCGCCGCTTTTGCCGTCCACGAAGGGGCACCATGTCCGTGCCGTCCAGCAGAACACTGCCGCCATCGGGGCGCAGCTGCCCGGTGACGCACCGCAAAAGAGTGGATTTTCCCGCGCCGGAGGGGCCGATAACAGAGACGAAGATCCCCGCCTCCACCGTAAAGCCCACGCCGTCCAGGGCGGTCCCATGGCCGCCCTGGGCAGGATATGTTTTACGAAGCTCCCGAATCTCCAGCACGCTTCTCACCTCTTGATATGGATTCAGCTCAGGGATTTCAGCAGCTCCTGGGCGGCCCGCTCACCGTCATAGTCGCTGTCCTGGGCAAAGGTATAGCCGGTGTGGGCGAAGGTCTGGATGATGGCCAGGCCTTCCTCCGTCTCGCCGATCTCGATCATGGCCTCGCCGAAGGCCTGACGGAAGTCATCTGTCATGACGGCGGACGCTTTGCTGACGCTGACGGTGTCGTTGTAGATGCCCTCGGTGACACCCAGGACGTTGGTATCCTCCCACACGGAACCGGTACCGCCGAATTCGCTGTTCCACTGGTCGGCGTACTTATACTGCAAATGGGCAAAGCCAACGGCGATATCCGCCTGGCCGGAGGCCAGCCGGGCCATGGAGGTGCTGTAAGAGTCGGACTGGATGACGTTGGGCAGGTCGCTGATGGTCTTGCCATAGTGCTCGTTCAGCCACAGGGCGGGATAGATGTAGCCGGAGGCGGAGGAAGCGCTCATGACGGTCCAGGTGGCGTCAGAGAGCTCCTCCCAGGTCAGTTCCTCCCCGGCGTTGACCTTGGCGGCCAGGGCCTTGCCCTTGTCGCTGGGGCCGGCCAAGATGATGGAGCGGTAATAGGTGGACATGTCCCCGGTATAGGCGCCGGGTGTGCCGTCGTTCCAGTCGGCGGGGTTCTCGGAATCCTTGCTGTACGCGGACCGCAGCGCCGACAGCAGCACATCACAGTCATCGCTGTACAGGGTGTAGGTACCGCCGGAGATGAAGCCCACATCGGCGCTGCCGGCGGAGAGGGCCTCGCCCACCGCCTCGTAGGAGGCGCCCACGGACAGGTTGATGTTTTTCACATCATAGCCCTTTTCCAGCAGCTTTTCCTGAAGCATTCCGCACAGGGGCTCCGTGGCGGCCATGATGGTCTCAGAGGCGTCATAAGGGGCGAAGGCGATGTTCAGCTCTTGGATCTCCACGGGACCGCTCTCCTCTGCCGGAGCACTTTCCTGCTCCTTTTTGGAGCCGCAGCCGGACAGGGCGCCCGCCAGCAAGGTCAGCGCCAGCAGCAGGCTCCCGATTTTACGAAATCTTTTCATACATTTTACCTCCGTTTTTCATTTTCGCAGCAAAAAAGGGCGCAGAAAGCAACACACCCGAGGTGGTGTGCCCCTTCCTGCGCCCTTGTAAGGCTGCATTCTCAAACCAATATCGAACCAGGTCTCCCCTGTTTCCGTCGGCTATTATAGGGAACTTTTTCCGAAATGTCAAGTTTTTTGTAGGGCATAAGGGGCACCCCACTGGCGTGTGTCCGCCGGAAGGACAAATGAAAATTTCCTGTTGACAAACCATGGGAGGGCGTGTATATTGAAAAAAACATCACATAAATGCGTTGATGAGAACAAGTAGCAACTCCCTTCCACTTTCAGAGAGCTGTCGTTTGGTGCGAGACAGTAAGTATCGGGAACTGCGAAATCATCTCTGAGCAGTCCGCTGAAACCGAAAGTAGGTTGGACCGGGTGTACCCGTTAGCGTACAGGGAGTTGATGGACTCCTGATGAGTGGGCGCGTCTTTCCGCGTCAAGAAGAGTGGTACCGCAGAGTGCTTGCAAAGCCTTTGTCTCTTTAAGAGACAAAGGCTTTTTTCTTATGCCCACCGCAAAATTACCCCGCCTCAACAAGATGTTTTCACAAAAAATGTTCCAAAACTTGTGCGGATTCATGATATTTCTCTGAAAGGACGAAAAAGAATTGTAAAATGAGCGTGTAAATGTTACACTCGATTCAGGATACAATTTTGGATACAAATTCATACATCAACAATTGACAAAAGGAGAACAAAAACATGGCTATCAAAAAGTACTACGATTCCGACTGCAACCTGGGCTTCCTGGACGGCAAGACCGTCGCCGTTATCGGCTTTGGCTCTCAGGGCCACGCCCACTCCGAAAACCTGGCCGAAAGCGGTGTGAACGTCGTGGTGGGCCTGCGCAAGGGTTCCGCTCATTGGGAAAAGGCCGCCAAGTTCGCCGAGACCTGCCCCAACTTCCGCGTCATGGAAGTCGAGGCGGCCGCCCAGGCCGGTGACATCGTCATGATGCTTGTGCCCGACGAGCTGTGCGCCGACATCTATAACAAGCAGGTGGCTCCTTACATGACTGAGGGCAAGACGCTGGCCTTCGCCCACGGCTTCAACATCCATTTCAAGACCATCGTCCCCCCTGCCAACGTGGACGTCATCATGATCGCTCCCAAAGGCCCCGGCCACACCGTCCGCAGCCAGTATCTGGAGGGCAAGGGCGTGCCCAGCCTCATCTGCGTGGAGCAGAACTTCACCGGAAAAGCCAAGGATGTGGCGCTGGCCTATGCCTCCGGCATCGGCGCCGGCCGGGCCGGCATCCTGGAGACCACCTTCAAGGAAGAGACGGAAACCGACCTGTTCGGCGAGCAGGCAGTCCTGTGTGGCGGCGTGTGCGAGCTGATCCACGCGGGCTTTGAGACCCTGGTGGAGGCCGGCTATGAGCCGGAGATGGCGTACTTCGAGACTTGCCACGAGATGAAGCTCATCATCGACCTCATCAACGAGGGTGGTTTTGCCAAGATGCGCTACTCTATTTCCAACACCGCCGAGTATGGCGACTACCGCACCGGCAAGCGCCTCATTACCGAGGACACCCGCAAGGAGATGAAGAACATTCTCCGGGAGATCCAGGACGGCACCTTCGCCTCCGAGTTCCTGACGGAGATGAACCCCAACGGCGGCCGCAAGACCCACTTCCTGGCCATGCGCCGCGTGGCTGCCGAGCATCCCATTGAGAAGGTTGGCGCGCAGCTCCGGGCCATGATGAGCTGGCTGAAGAAGTAAGGAGTTATTACCGATGCGAAGCGATAATGTGACAAAGGGTGCCGAGCGGGCACCCAACCGCAGCCTGTTCTACGCCCTGGGCTACACGCCCGAGGACCTGGAAAAGCCCCTCATCGCGGTGGTCAGTGCCCACAGCGACATCGTTCCCGGCCACATGAACCTGGATAAGCTGACCGCGGCCGTGAAAAGCGGCATCGAGGCCGCCGGCGGCACCCCCTTCATGGTGCCCGCCATCGGCGTGTGCGACGGCATCGCCATGGGCCATGTGGGTATGAAGTACTCCCTGGCCAGCCGTGAACTCATCTGCGACAGCGTGGAAACCATGTTCCTGGCCCACCAGTTCGACGGCATGGTGCTGGTGCCTAACTGCGACAAGATCGTGCCCGGCATGGTCATGGCGGCGGTCCGCATGAACGTGCCCGCCGTGGTGTGCAGCGGCGGTCCCATGCTGGCCGGTTCCTATGACGGCCAGGAGGTGAGCCTTTCCAAGATGTTCGAGGCCGTGGGCTCCTACAAAGCGGGCCTCATCGACGAGGAAAAGCTGGAGGAGTGCACCCAGAACTGCTGCCCCGGCTGCGGCAGCTGCTCCGGCATGTACACCGCCAACAGCATGAACTGCCTGTGCGAGGCCATCGGTATCGGCCTGCCCGGCAACGGCACCATCCCCGCCGTGTACAGCAAGCGGCTCCAGCTGGGCCGTCAGGCGGGCGCTGCCATCATGGAGATGGTCCGCCGCAACATTTGCGCCCGGGACATCATCAACGAGCGCAGCATCCGCAATGCCCTCACCTGCGACATGGCCCTGGGCTGCTCCACCAACACGGTGCTCCACCTGCTGGCCATCGCCCATGAGGCGGGCGTCCCGGTGGACCTGGCCCTGTTCAACGAAATTTCCGCCAAGACTCCCAACCTGTGCCACCTGGCCCCCGCCGGCCCCACCCATATGCCGGACCTGTACGCCGCCGGCGGCATCCCCGCCGTGCAGGCGGAGCTGGCCAAGCAGGGGCTTCTGGACCTGGACTGCATGACCGTCTCCGGCAAGACCGTGGGCGAGAACATCCAGGGTGCGAAAAACCTCAATCCCAAGGCCATTCGACCCATTGAGGACCCGTACACCCCCACCGGCGGCCTGCAGATCCTGTGGGGCAACCTGGCCCCCAACGGCTGCGTGGTGAAGCGCAGCGCCGTGGCGCCTGAAATGCTCTGCCACACCGGCCCCGCCCGGGTCTATAACAGCGAGGACGACGCCATTGCCGCCATCTATGCCGGCGACATCCACCCCGGCGACGTGGTGGTCATCCGCTACGAGGGGCCCAAGGGCGGCCCCGGTATGCGGGAGATGCTGAACCCCACCTCCGCCATCGCGGGCATGGGC
>Ga0129311_1000957_pt1 | contig 22397 bp, 21 predicted proteins | sample Go1ome_FD_94435 | JGI IMG/M metagenome (GOLD analysis project Ga0129311, IMG submission 94435) | Western lowland gorrila individual fecal microbial communities from Wisconsin, USA - Go1022B metagenome | ecosystem: Host-associated > Mammals > Digestive system > Large intestine > Fecal | place... | reverse complement strand
TCTCCTCTGCCTTTGAAGCCTCCAGCGATTACAAGGTCCGCAACAAGGTCATCGTGAAGGGCCCCGCCGCCGAGCCTCAGGTCCCCGCCTCCGGCACTACCGCGCCTGCCACGCCCACTACGCCCACTACGCCCACCGTCCCGACGGAAACCACCCCCACGGAGCCTGTTGCTCCGCCCGTTCAGGAGCCGGCGGCCCCCATGGAGGAAACGCCCTCCATTATCGTCATCGCCCCGGAGGAGCCGGCGGCGTAAGCAGATACTTGATACAAAAAAGCGGTGTGATTTCATCACACCGCTTTTTATCTTCCCGCTTTTATTCCAACGTGCCGAAATACACCGCCGTTTGATTTTCCACCGTCAGTACGCCGCCTTTGGCGTACCCGTCAAACAGCCCCGCCAGCGCTTCCACATATTCTCCGTACTGTTCATCGCCGGGTTTCAGTGAGTAGGAGCTGGACAGGCCCCGGCTGATAAACGTGTCCCGGTTGGTATAGACAAGAGGATGGTCAAACTCCATGTACTGGTAGTTCCCGCCGAAAAACGTCCCGATCCGGGGATCGTCCTTCCCCATGCCGCCGCTGAAGCCCTTAAAGTCCGGGCAGTATTTGGAAAACAGCGCAAAGCTGCTCCGGTTCACGGCATCGGACATATCACGCATATTCCAGATTAAAAAAGCCTTTCCGCCCTTTTTCAAAATGCGTTTGGCTTCCTCCCGGAAAAGGACGGCGTCAAACCAGTGGAAGGCCTGTGCCGCGGTGATAAAATCGACGGAGCTCCCATCCAATGCCGTTTCCGACGCGGTGCCATTCACCGCCCGGAACCGCTCATATCCGCCCAGCTCCCGGACAGCGGCGGCGCGCATATCGCCGTTTGGCTCAACGCAGTACACAAAGCTCCCTCTGTCCAGAAGCTGCTTTGTAAATTTCCCCGTTCCGCCTCCAATGTCCGCGATGACGGACCGCTCCGAAACGCCCTGCTGCGTGTACAGGCATTCAAAAAGCGCGCCGGCATACGCGGGCCTCCCCGCGGTGTAAATATCCGCCAGCCCGGAAAACTTCTCCGTGCCCTCCATCTGCTTCTCCTCCATCCGCTAAAACACGTTCCCTCTCACCGGGACTGCTCCCAGCGCTTTTTCTGTTTGCGGACATCCTCCCCCACGAAGGCCAGCAGCTGATACTCCCCCTCGATGCGGGAGGCGATCTGGGGCGTGTACCGCTGAGCCAGCTTTTCCGGGGAAAGGTTGGTGCTGATGATGGTGGACCGCTTTTCCATGAGGCGGGTGTTGATGATCTGATACAGGGCGCTCTGGACAAAGGCGGTGGTCATCTCCGTGCCCAGGTCGTCCAAAATCAGCAGGTCACAGTTCAAAACCCGTTCCACATCCGCCGCGGTCTCCTGGTCCTCCCGGCCGCCGAACTTCTGGGCCTCAAACCGCTCGAACACATGGGAGGCGGTGTCGTACACCACGGAAAAGCCCTTGTCGCTGACATCCCGGGCAATGGCGGCGGACAGATGGGTCTTGCCCAGCCCCGGCGCGCCGAAGAGCAGCAGGTTTTCCGCCCGGCGGCCGAACTGGTGGGCAAAGGCCACGCAGGTCTCGTACACCTTCCCCTCCATCTGCTCCCGCTCGGACTTGCTCTGCCCCGGCAGCAGACGGTCGGAGTACCAGTCCAGGTCAAAGGTGTCAAAGCTCTGGCCGCCCAGATCCAGCATCCGGGAGAGCTCCTTTTTCTGCTCCCGGGCGTAGTACCGCCGGAGGCACCGGCACACATGGCCGTCCCGGTAGCCAGTATCCCCACACAGGGAACAGGCGGGCGTTTCCTCCAGGCAGTTCTCCGGCAGGCCCATCCGCTCCAGCAGCTCCCGCTTTTCCGCCTGGAGGCTGAGGTTCTCATCCCGCAGGGCGGCGATGGCCGGGCGGGGGTCCGTGCCCCGGCGGAGGGCGCCGGAAATGATGCGGCTCATGGTGGCGTGCAGCTCCCCCTCGATCTGCCGCAGGCGAGGCTGCTTTTGGAAAATGCGCTCCCGCCGGTCCCGGAGCTCCGCCTCCCGGGCGTTTTTGTCCTTTTCAAATTCCTGGAGCGCCAGGCGCATGATCTTTCCGTCGTATGCCATATGTACCCTCCGCGGCTGTTATACATATTTCCAGGCGTCATCCAAAGCCGCCGGCTTGGGCTGTGCTCCCTGCCGGGCGGGCCGGTCCCGGGACTGGATCTCCTCCACCGTGTGGAGGCCCGCCTCATGCCAGCGCTTCAAAATGCCGTTGCAGTAGGCCCACTTCAGCTCGTGGCACTTGAGGACCGTCTTATCGTAGGCCAGGGCCACCGCCTCCGGGCCGAACCCCATCTCCTGCCAGGCGTTGAGATACTTCTCCTCCGATGGAGACGGCAGCCGGTCTCCCAGCTGCAATGCCCGCATGTACTGGGGCAGGCAGGCCTGCCGCTGAGCGTATTTTTTCAGGTACTCCGCCGCGGCCGCCTGGGTGTCCAGACCCATGCGGGCCCAGGCGTAGCCCTCCTTTTCGATCTGCTTCATGCCGGGGCGGCGGCCGGGGCCGTAGTGGTGCTGTACCCGCTCCACACAGTGGCACACCAGCAGGTAAATGACATCGGCGGGCAGGCCCAGGTAGTCATTGAGGCCCAACAGCACGCCCACATCCGGCGTGGTGAGCTTTTTGCCCAGCTTCCGCTCCACCTCGGCGGTGAGGGTGCGGAATTCGCCGCTTTTTTCCAGCCGCTCCGCCACGTCCGCTCGGTCATAGGAGGGACGCTCGTCGGCGGGCTCCGGCGGCAGGTCCGCCGCGGCCGGGGCCACCAGTCCCAGTTCCCGAAGGACAGCCTCCGCCGCCTCGATGCGGCTGCGGTCCCACCGCAGCTCCCCCGCCAGGGACCGGGGCAGCACGGTGCCCTGGTGCCGCAGGAGAGCCAGGTATAAAAGGGCCGCGTCCCCGTCGCCCTTGTCCAGCAGCCGCCGGACCGCCTGGGCCGTGAGGGTGACGCTCTCGTCCCCCGTCCGGATCAGTACATTCGCCACCATGGTCCCTCCTTCCCGTTTTTTCGTATCCCTCATTCTACACGAAAATCTCCGGAAGAACAAGCCCTGATGACAAATGTCCAGGCACGCTTTGGCGCCCAACCGCATTTTTGAACTTTTTTCAAAAACATCCCGTTTTTTCTGGCAGACTTCCGCCCGGTATGATATACTGTACGCTGTAAAAATGGGCGGACTGTGTCCCGCCGTTCCATAGAACACAAACGAGGAGGATTTTTTATGGCAAACCGTGTGGTCATCAGCATCTGCGGCGAGGAATATACCTTTATCGCGGACGAATCCGCCGCCTATATGCAGAAGGTGGGCTCCTATGTCAGTGAGAAAATGGAGGAGGTCCTGAGCAGCGCCAAGGTGGGCCGCACCGACGCCGCCATCCTCACCGCCGCAAACATCGCCGACGAGCTGTTCAAGGCCCAGGCGGCCTCCGAGCAGCTGCGCTCCCAGATCAAGGGCTATCTGGACGAGGCCGGCCGGGCCCAGAGCGAGGCCAGTGAGCTGAAGCGGGAGGTCTTCCGTTTGCAGCAGCGGCTGGACAGCCTGAACCGCAGCCGCGAATGAGTATGGAGCTCCTCTCCCCCGCCGGGTCCCCGGAGTCCCTTCGGGCCGCCGTCCAGAGCGGTGCCGGGGCCGTATATTTGGGCTGGGGCGACTTTAACGCCCGCCGCAGCGCCAAAAATTTTTCCGACGAGGAATTCGCCGATGCCCTGCGGTACTGCCACGAGCGAGGCGTACGGGTGTTTCTGACCCTGAACACCCTCCTGACGGACCGGGAGCTGCCCAGAGCCCTGGAGACTGCCGCTGCCGCCTGCCGCATGGGGGTGGATTCCGTGCTGGTCCAGGACTGGGGACTGTTCGACCTGCTGCGGCAGGCCCTGCCGGACCTGCCCCTCCACGCCAGCACCCAGATGAGCCTGTTCACCTCCGGCGGCTGCCGGGAGCTGGCCGCCGACGGGTGTGAGCGGGTGGTCATCGCCCGGGAGTGCTCCGCCGCGGACACCGCGGAGATCTGCAAAAACTGCCCCGCGGAGGTGGAGGTCTTCGTCCACGGGGCCCTTTGCATGTGCTATTCCGGCCAGTGCGAAATGAGCGCCCTCATCGGCGGCCGCTCCGGCAACCGGGGCCGCTGCGCCCAGCCGTGCAGACTGCCGTATAAAGTGGTCGCGGCCCCGCCGGTGCAAAGCTCCGGCGCCGCGGAAGCGGCGTCCAAGCGTTTTGCCACAGGCAAAACCTTGCCGCAGGCGGAATTCATTTCCGCCGAGGAAAATGGATCAAAAGGCTCCCGCACAGCGAAAGCCGGGTGGGACGGCCGCTGCGCCCAGCCGTGCAGATTGCCCTACGGCGTGAATGAGCCGGCGAAAAAGGACTATCCCCTGAGCCTGAAGGACAGCTGCCTGGCGGACCGGCTGGGCGAGATGGCGGAGATGGGCGTGGCCTGTCTCAAGCTGGAGGGCCGCATGAAGCGGCCGGAATACGTGGCTGTCATCACCCGCATTTACGCCCGTCTTCTGGCGGAGGGCCGCAGGCCTACCGCCGTTGAAAAGGCGGAGCTGGAGCAGGCCTTTTCCCGCTCCGGCTTCACCGACTGGTACTGGCAGGGCAGGCACGGCGCCGGCATGTTCGGCACCCGGCCGGAAAACGCCCCGGACCCCAAGGAGCTGTTCGCCCAGGCCAAGGCCGCTTATGAAAAAGGTGACCAGCGGACCGTGCCGGTCCGTTTCGCTTGTACTGTCCGGGCCGGGGCGCCCTGCGCCCTGACGGCCAAGATGGAAGACGGCCACACCGTCACCGTCACAGGCCCCACGCCGGAGGCCGCCCGGTCCCGGGCCGTTACCGCCGAGGAGCTTTGCCAGCGCCTGCGCAAGACCGGCGGCACCGCCTACCGCTGCGAGGCTGTCACGGCGGAGGTGGACGAGGGGTTGTCCCTCCCCGCCAGCGCCGTCAACGCCCTGCGCCGGGACGCTCTGGCCGCTCTGACGGATGCGCGGACGGCACCTCCCAAGCGCCGGGAGCTGCCTGTGCCCCCACCCCCTGCCGGGGACCGCGCCGCCGCTGCCCCCCGGTTCACGATTTCCGTCACCACCGCCGCCCAGCTGACGCCGGAGCTGCTGGCCCTGGGCCCCGCCCGGGTCTATGTTCCTTTGGAGCTGCTGGCCGCTTTTTCCGCGCTGCCGGAGGCGGACACGGAGTGGTGCGCCATCCTGCCCCGGGTGTGGCGGGACCGGGACGAGCCGGAGCTGCGCCGCTGGCTGGACCACGCCAAATCCCTGGGCGTCACCGCCGTGCTGGCGGGCAACATCGGCCATTTGTCCCTGGTGCGGGACGCGGGCTTTGCCGTTTACGGCGATTACGGCCTCAACGTGTTCAACGGTCGGTCTTTGGACTACCTGCGGAAAAAGGGCCTCTCCTCCGCCTGCCTGTCCTTCGAGCTGCGCTTTGCCCAGCTGCGGGACCTGCCCAAGTGCCTTCCGGCGGAGGCCATCGTCTACGGCCGCCTGCCCCTGATGATCACGGAGAACTGCCTCATTGAAAACGCCGGAGCGTGCCGCTGCGACCGCCCCAATTTCCTGACGGACCGCACCGGCTCCGCCTTCCCCCTGCTGCCGGCCTATGGCCACCGGACGGAGATCCAGAACAGCCGGGTGCTATGGCTGGCGGACCGTCCGGAGTACCGCCGCCTGGGCCTGGCCTTCGCCCGCCTGCGCTTCACCACGGAGACACCGGAAGAATGCGTCCGGGTCTTCCGGGACTATCTGGCGGGAGCCGCCGCCTCCGGAGAATTCACCCGGGGCCTCTATGAGCGGGGCGTGGAATAAGCACCGTTTTCAAGCTTATTTTAGAAACTAATTGTATAGTTAGTTATGTATTATACAAATCGTATTTAATTTGGAGTTTCACATGGAAGAAATCAAGGTAAAATACTTTGTGGACGGCATTGACGAGCTGTGCGCCGTGGCGGGCAAATCCGACTGGATCGACCTCCACGCCGCCGAGGAGGTCACCCTGAAGACCGGCGAATTCCGCCTCATTCCTTTGGGGGTGGCCATGGCTCTGCCGGAGGGCTACGAGGCCCACATCGTCCCCCGCAGCTCTACCTTTAAAAACTACGGCATTTTGCAGGCCAACTCCATGGGCGTGGTGGACGGCTCCTACCAGGGCGACAGCGACCAGTGGCGGATGCCCGTCTACGCCACCCGGGATGTGACCATTGAGAAAAACGCCCGCATCTGCCAGTTCCGCATCGTGCGCAACCAGCCCCCCCTGGCCTTTACCCGCGTGGAGCATCTGGACGGCCCCGACCGGGGCGGCTTTGGCTCCACGGGAAAGTGAGGGCGGCCATGGCACACATCGTACTGGCCTCCGGGTCCCCCCGGCGGCAGGAGCTGCTGCGGAACATCGGCATTACGGATTTCGACATCCGGGTGCCTCAGACAGAAGAAAATTTCCCCGCCGGGCTCACCCCCCAGCAGGTGGTGGCCTATATCTCCCGGGAAAAGGCGGACGCGGCATCAAAGCTGTGCACGCCGGAAGAAATCGTCATCACCGCCGACACCATGGTGTTTCTGGACGAGGCGCGCCTGGGCAAGCCTTCCGATGAGGCGGAGGCCCTGCGGATGCTGACAGCCCTCCAGGGCCGGCACCACACCGTCTGCACCGGCGTCACCGTCCGTCAGGGAGACCGCTCCCTGACGGAAACGGAGACCACGGAGGTCTATTTCCGTCCCGCCTCCCGGGAGGAGCTGCTGGGCTATATCGCCACCGGCGAGCCCATGGACAAGGCGGGCGCCTACGGTATCCAGGGGAAGGGCTCGCTGCTGGTGGAAAAGATCAACGGCGACTACTTCAACGTCATGGGCCTGCCAGTCATGCGGCTGAGCCGGATGCTGGAGCGGTTCGGCATCCACTTTTTTGCGTGATTTGCGGGAGGCTTTGCTTTGAAAAAGTTTTTGAAGGACCATGGCATCTGGGTGCTGTTCGCCGCGGCGGTCATCTCCGTGGTACTGGCCGTCATGTCCTTTTTCTCCAACACCTCCTCTCCCCTGGCCAACTTGGCGGGGACCCTCGCCTCTCCCTTCCGCTCCGCCTACACCTCCGTGGCCTCCTGGTTCAACGAAAAGCAGGCCTACTTTAAAGACGTGCAGGCGCTGGAGGCAGAAAACGAGGCCCTGCGCAAGCGCAACGCGGAGCTGGAGGCCGCCGCCCGGCAGGCGGAGAAGGACAGCCAGGAAAATAAGCTCCTGCGGGAGCGCCTGAACCTGCGGGAGCAGAAATACGAGTTGGAGCTGGAGGCCGCCATCATCACCGAACACACGGTAACCAACTGGACCTCCTCCCTGACCCTGGACCGGGGCACTGTCCACGGAGTGGAGGTCGGGGACTGCGTGGTCTCCTCTACCAACGACCTGGTGGGCATCGTCAGCGAGGCGGGCACCAACTGGTGCCGGGTGCTGACCATTGTAGACACGGACACCTCTCTGGGTGCCCAGGTGTTCCGCACCAAGGACCTGGGGCTGGCCCAGGGCGACTTCTCTTTGATGGAAGAAAACCGCCTGCGGCTGGATTACCTGCCGGCGGACTGTCAGCTGCTGGGCGGTGACCTGGTGGTCACCTCGGGTCTTGGCGGCTACTATCCTTCGGACCTGGTCATTGGCTCCATCGAGGAGGTCCAGAAGGACGAATCCGGCGCCGCGTCCTACGCGGTCATCATTCCGGCGGCGGATTTCGACGCCCTCAGTGAGGTGTTTATCATCAAGTCCTTTGACATCGTCACGTGACTCGGAGGAAAGTCCACTCCATTCAAACCCGGCTGCGCCGCGTTTTCTTACCGTTTTATCGTTTTCCCCGTCTGTAACATTCTCTTTTTGAAAGGAGGCCGTGCCTTGCTGGCGCGCAACGAAACCATCTTCAAATGGGCCCTGTACGCCGCGGCCGCCGCACTGTGCTTCTTTGTCCAGGCCTTTGTGCTCCAGCGGTTCACGGTCTGGGGCGTCATCCCATTCCTCTACCCGGCGCTGGCGGCCATTCCCGCCACCTACGAGGGGCCTGTGCCCGGCACGGTGTTCGCCCTGGCCGTGGGCGTAGTGTGCGACCTGCTGCTGCCGGAGCCTCTGCCCTGTTTTTATACGCTGGTTTTTCCCCTGGTGGGCCTGTGCGCCAGTCTGATCGCCCAAAGCTGGCTGCCCGCCGGCTTTTTGTGCTCGCTTGCCGTCACCGCCCTGGGCTTTGTTCTGACCGGCGTTTTCCACTGCTTTTTGCTGTGGACCCGGGAAAAAGCAGCCTGGGAGGCCGGTGCCTTTGTCTGCTGCCGAGAGCTGCTGGTGAGCCTTCCTCTGGCCATTCCCGCGACACTGCTGTTTTCGGCGGTCCACCGCCGCACGCACCTGGATGATTAAGGAGCTCCCATGGACCACAAATCTTCTCCCAACAACTTAAAGCGCCTGCTGGCTCTGGCCGGCTTTCTGGCTGCGGCGCTGGTCATTTACGTGGGCGTGCTGTACAATATCCAAATCAATCAGCACGACTACTACCTGGCAAAATCCATCCGCACCATCACCCGGGTGGAAACGGTGGAGGCCTCCCGGGGCGTCATTACTGACCGCAGCGGCCGGGAGCTGGTCTCCAGCCGCTCCTCCTACAACCTGACCTTCGACTCCAGCCTGCTGAGCGAGGAGGATGACGAGAACCTGGCCATTCTGCGGCTCATCAAGCTGTGCCAGTCCCAGCAGGTCAGCTGGGCGGACAACCTGCCCATCACCTTCACAGCTCCCTTTTCCTATACGCTGGACAAGCTGGATGACACCCAGCGCAGCCGTTTCGCCGACTTTCTGCAAAAGGACCTGAAGCGGGTGTCCACCAACCTCTCCCCCGACGGCATCACCGAGGAGCTTTTGAACAGCCTGGGGCTGGACGCGGGCTCTCTGGTAGCGCTGCTGCGGGAAAAGTACGAGATCCCCGTCTCCTTTTCCCCGGCGGACGCCCGGGCGGTCATCGGCGTGCAGTATGAGCTGTCCATCCGCCAGCTGGTGAGCACCACCGCCTACGCCATGGCGGAGGACATCGACAGCGCCATGATCTCTCTTTTGAACGACGGCAATTACGCCGGCGCCAGGATCACCACCTCCTCCGTCCGGGAGTATCAGACCGATTCCGCCGCCCACATTCTGGGCACCGTGGGCCCCATCTGGCGGGAGGAATACCTGGAGCTGAAGGACAAGGGCTACGGCTACAACGACCGCATCGGCCGCTCCGGCGTGGAGCTGGCCTTTGAGGAATATTTGAAGGGCACCGACGGCAAGCGCATCGTTTCCACCAACGCCGAGGGCAAGATCACCGGCGAGTACTATGAAAAAGAGCCCCAGCCCGGCAACACCGTGGAGCTGACCATCGATCTCAGCCTGCAAAAATCCGTGGAGGACGCCCTGGCGGAAACGGTATCCGCCATGAGCGCCAAGGACGGCAACACCACCCGGGGCGCCGGTGCCGTCGTCATCAAGGTGGGCACCGGAGAGGTGCTGGCCCTGGCCTCCTATCCGGATTTTGACCTTTCCACCTATAATCAGGATTACAACATCCTTTCCACCGACCTGGCCAAGCCTCTGTGGAACCGGACCACCATGGGCACCTACGCTCCCGGCTCCACCTTCAAACCCCTGACGGCCGTGGCCGCGCTGATGGAGGGCATCATCACTCCCTATCAAAAGATCAAGACTACCGGCCACTGGACCTACCCCGGCGACCCCAACAGCTACGCCAACTGCTGGATCTACAATTCCTCCCGGGGCAATCACGGCAGCATCAATGTCTCCGAGGCCATCACGGTATCCTGCAACTACTTCTTCGCCCAGATGGGCTATTACCTGGGACTGGACAAGCTGAACGAATACGCCACAGCCTTCGGCCTGGGCGAGCACACCGGCATTGAGATCGGCGACGCCGCCGGCAACCTGGCCCAGAACAAGGCCGGTGAGAACCAAGCCCCCTGGGCCGCCTTCGGCCAGGCCAGCTACCTGTTCACGCCCATTCAGCTGGCCAACTACATCGCTACCCTCGTCTCCGGCGGCAAGCACTGCGATGCTCACCTTTTGAAGGCCGTCAAGTCCTACGACAACACCCAGGTGCTGGCCGTGGGCAACACGGATCCCAAAAATACCGTGGACATCAGCGACGAGGCCCTGACCGCCGTGAAAAAGGGTATGCACGACCTGACCACCACCGGCTCCCTGGCCCCTTACTTCAAGGACTGTGTGGTGGACGCCGGCGCCAAGACCGGTACCGCCCAGGTCAACAAGGACACGGAGAACAACGGCGTGTTCGTGTGCTTCGCCCCCTATGACGACCCGGAGATCGCTGTTTCCATCGTCATTGAGCAGGGCGGCTCCGGCAGCGCCCTGGCCTCCACCGCCGTGAGTATCCTCAATGCCTACTTCTCCGCCGACGAGATCGGGACCGCCATCATTGGCGAAAATCAACTGATGCAATAAGGAGCGGTTTTCCTATGAGCGAACCCTTTGTATACGACCCCCGCTGTATCCTGTGCAAAGACCCCTTCGGTGCCGTCACCTGCTCCACCGCCGTCACCTTCCGCTGCCGCCCCTTGACCGTCGAGGCCTTTACCCACTGTGCCCTGGTGCTGCGGCGGGAGTTTGCCGGTCAGGAGGAGATCCACGAGCTGACCTGCGTGGGCCCGGAGAAGGAGCGGACCCTTTTTTCCCTGACGCTTCCGGCTCCCGCGGAGCCGGAGCTGGTGTGGTACCACTTCCGCCTGTGGCGGGAGGACGGTTCCGGCTGTGACCTGGACCGGACCGGCTACCGCAGCGACGGCGGACTGGAGCCCTGGCAGCTGACCGTGTACCGGGAAAGCCACACGCCGGAGTGGTTCGGCGCCGGCGTAACTTACCAAATATTTCCAGACCGCTTCTGCCGCCTGACGTTCCCGAAGCCCGACGGTCTCATCGGAGACCGCTATATTCAGGAAAGTTGGGAAGACATTCCCGAGTGGCGGCCGGACCCCGACGGCGAGACCCGCAACCGGAACTTTTTCGGCGGCCAGCTGGCAGGCATCACCAGCAAGCTGGACCAGCTGCGGGATATGGGCGTGACCACCCTGTACCTGTGCCCCATTTTTGAATCCGCCTCCAATCACCGCTATAACACAGCGGATTATACAAAGATCGACCCCATGCTGGGCACGGAGGAGGATTTCCGCACCCTCTGCGCCCAGGCGGAAACACGGGGAATGCGAGTGGTTTTGGACGGCGTGTTCAACCACACCGGCTCCCAGAGCCTGTATTTCAACGACGACGGCTTTTATCCCACGCTGGGCGCCGCCCAAAGCCAGGACAGCCCCTATTATGACTGGTTCTCCTTCCATCCCTGGCCCCGGGAATACGATGCCTGGTGGGGTATTCGGACATTGCCGGCGGTCCGGGAAGACTGTCCCAGCTATGTGGATTATATTATCGAAAACGAGAACTCCATCATCCGCCGTTGGCTCCGGGCCGGCGCCTCCGGCTGGCGGCTGGATGTGGCGGACGAGCTGCCGGACTGGTTCATTGAGAAGATCCGCGCCGTCGTGGAAGATACAGACCCGGAGGCCATCCTCATCGGCGAGGTCTGGGAGGATGCCAGCACAAAGATCGCTTACTCCCAGCGGCGCCGTTACCTCCAGGGCAAGGAGCTCCACGGCGTCATGAACTATCCCTTCCGCACTGCCCTGCTGGCCTATCTTCAGGGCGGCAGCGCCCAGGATTTCCGGGAGGCCATGGAGACCATTCGGGAAAACTATCCGCCCCCCGCCTTTTACTCCGCCATGAACTTCCTGGGCACCCATGACACCCCCCGCATCCTGACGGTGCTGGGCGCCGCTCACGTGCCCCAGAGCAAGGACGACCGGGCCCATTACCGCCTCTGCCCCCAGGAGCGGGCAAAGGGCACCGCCCTGGTGAAGCTGGCGGCGCTGGTGTTGTTCACCTTCCCCGGTTCTCCCACTGTCTATTACGGCGATGAGGCCGGCATGGAGGGCTTCGAGGACCCCTTTAACCGGGGCGGCTATCCCTGGGGCCACGAGGACAAGAGCCTGAAAGCCTGGTTCACCCGCTTGGGCACGCTGCGGGATCAGCGACAGGAGCTGCGCGGCGGCACCATCCAGTATCTGTACGCCAGCGGCCCCCTGCTGGCTTTTGCCCGGGAGCTTGTGGGTGCCCGGGCCGTCACCGTGGTGAACGCAGGCACCGCGCCGGAGGCGCTGTGCCTGCCCTGGCCCAAGGAAACCGCAGTGGACTTGTTGACCGGCCGCACCTTCCCCGCCCCCAGCGGCGCCGTCTCCCTGCGGCTGCCTCCCCGGACCGGACTTCTGCTGGTATAAGAAACGAAAAAACCGGGAATGTTTCACGTGAAACATTCCCGGTTTTTTTATTTGCATTCAGCGACGGACATACTCACATTTTATGCGTTTTCACGGGAACGCCCCCCTTTCTTTTTTCGCACTTTTTCACATTTATCCTTGCAAGGCACTATGCACCTTGATATAATATATCCGTGTGCAAAAACGCCATTATCTGAAAGGAAAGCAGGTGCCTGCGTGGCAAAAACCATCGCAATCGTGAATCAAAAGGGCGGCGTGGGCAAGACCACCACTTGTGTGAACCTGACGGCGGCGCTGACGGAGTGCGGCAAGCGGGTGCTGCTGTGTGATTTTGACCCCCAGGCCAACTCCACCTCCGGCATGGGCGTGGACAAGACGGTGTCCAAGGGCATATACGATGTGCTCATCAGCGACATTCCCGCCCAGGAAGCCTTGGTCCGCACCAAATTCGGCGACGTGCTGCCCTCCAACAAGGCACTGGCCGGCGCCGGTATCGAGCTCATTGGCATGGAACGCCGGGAATTTCTGCTGAAAGAAGCCCTGGCCCAGGTCAGCAGCCAGTATGATTTCATTCTCATCGACTGTCCCCCTTCTCTGGAGCTGCTGACTCTCAACGCCCTCTGCGCGGCGGACACCATTTTGGTACCGGTTCAGGGCGAGTATTTCGCGCTGGAGGGTCTCAGCGACCTGATGAACACCGTCCGCATCGTCCGCCGGTCCCTGAATCCCCGGCTGGAGCTGGAGGGCGTTCTGCTGACCATGTTCGACGGCCGGACCAATCTGGCCCTTCAGGTGGCGGAGGAAGTGAAGCACTACTTCCCCGGCAAAGTCTACGCCACCGTCATTCCCCGCAACGTACGCCTCTCCGAGGCGCCCAGCCACGGCAAGCCCATCACCGCCTACGACCGCACCTCCCGGGGCGCCGAGGCATACACGGCCCTTGCCGCGGAGTTTTTGAAAAAACAGAACGCCTGAATCCGAAAGGAGAATCTGCATGGCATCCAAAAAGCCCTCCGGTCTCGGCCGGGGCCTCGGCGCCCTGCTGGGCGACGACGTTTTGAAAACCGAGACCTCTGGCTCTCTTTTCCTTCCCATTTCGCAGGTGGAGAGCTGTTCCTCCCAGCCCCGGAAGCATTTTGACGAGGCCTCCTTGGCGGAGCTGGCTGCCTCCATCCAGGAGCACGGCATCATTCAACCCCTGACCGTGCGGAAGCTGGTCTCCGGCTATTACCAGATCATTGCCGGTGAGCGCCGTTGGCGGGCCGCCCGGCTGGCGGGTCTTTCCGAGGTGCCGGTCATCGTCATCGAGGCCGATGACCGCAAGGCCGCCGAACTGGCCATGATTGAAAACCTCCAGCGGGAGGACCTGAATCCCATGGAGGAAGCCGCCGGCTTCCAATCCCTGATCGAGACCTACCACATGACCCAGGAGGAGGCGGCCACCCGGGTGGGCAAGTCCCGCAGCGCCGTCACCAACGCCCTGCGTCTTTTGAGCCTGACACCCTCCGTGCGCAAGCTGGTGGAGGAGGGAAAGCTCTCCGCGGGCCACGCCCGCGCCCTGCTGTCTCTGTCCCCCGCCGTGCAGGAGAACGCCGCCGCGGCCGTGGTGTCAGGGGGCCTGTCCGTCCGGCAGACGGAGGCCCTGGCCAAACGGCTTTCCGCCGAGAAAAAGCCGGAAAAGCCAGCTCCCACCGGCGTGGACTACACCGCCGAGGCACAAAAGGATTTGAGCTCCAAGCTAGGCCGGGGGGTCAAGATTGTCAACGGCCGGAAAAAAGGACGCATTGAGCTGGAGTACTACGGTTTGGACGACCTCAACGATCTGCTGGAGGCGCTGGCCCTCCTGCGGGTGAAGAAATCCCAAGAAAGGACCTAATTTAATTATGAAACTGGAAAAGCGCAGCAGCGGCGAAAGCGAAGAGACCCCTCTGCCCCAGGAGGAGTCCCACGGCAAAAAGCCTGTTGTTGTCTATATCATGATCCTGTTTATTGCGGCGTTTTTGTTGATGGCCCTGTCATTCCTGATGCACCAGCGCAGCAATACGGAGGCTTTGGGTAAGCTGCAAAACTCCGTCTCCGCCATGCAGGAGGTGCAGGCCGTCCAGGATAAGGTCATCCAGCTGCAAGAGGAACTGGATGACACCAAGGATCAAATTGTCGATCTGGAAAAGCAGCTCCAGGAGCAGGAGGACACTGTCGGCAGGCAGCGGAAAGTCACGGACGCCATGCTGGCCCTGTACACCCTCCAGCAGCAGTTCTCCGCCGGAGATTATGACGCCTGCCTTGCCACCATGCAGCGGATGGAGGACGAGGACCTCATTGCCTGCCTGCCCAAGGAAAGTGCCGAGGTGACGACCCCCGCTCAGCGGTACGAGCAGCTGAAGGAAGCGGTTTTGAACAAGTAAGACCTATGTTTCACGTGAAACATTTGCATTTTCCATCACATTTAATTGAGGAGAAATATGTATGTTAGACATTAAGTTCATCCGGGAGAATCCCGACATCGTCAAGGAAAACATCAAGAAAAAGTTCCAGGACCAGAAGCTGCCCCTGGTGGACGAGGTCATCGAGCTGGATGCCAAGCGCCGCGCCGCCATCGTGGAGGCCGACCAGCTGCGCGCCGCCCGCAACAGCCTGTCCAAGAAGATCGGTATGCTCATGGGCCAGGCCAAAAAGGACCCCTCCAAGCTGGCCGAGGCCGAGGCTGTGAAGAAGGAAGTGGCCGAGGACGCCCAGCGTCTGGCCGACCTGGAAAAGCTGGAAAACGAGCTGGACGCCGAGCTCCACAAGCGGATGCTGGTCATCCCCCAGATCATCGACGAGTCCGTGCCTCTGGGCCCCGATGACTCCTGCAATGTGGAGGTCCAGCGTTTCGGCGAGCCTGTGGTGCCCGACTTCCCCATCCCCTACCATGTTGACCTGATGGAGAGCTTTGACGGCATCGATATGGACGCCGCCGGCCGCGTCTCCGGCAACGGCTTCTATTATCTGCTGGGCGACATCGCCCGCCTCCATGAGGCCGTTCTGGCCTATGGCCGCGATTTCATGATCGGCAAGGGCTTCACCTACTGCATTCCCCCCTTCATGATCCACGGCAATGTGGTGGAGGGCGTCATGAGCCAGACGGATATGGACGCCATGATGTATAAAATCGAAGGCGAGGACCTGTATCTGATCGGCACCTCCGAGCACTCCATGATCGGCCGCTTTATCGACCAGATCATCCCCAGCGACAAGCTGCCCCAGACCCTCACCTCTTACTCCCCCTGCTTCCGCAAGGAGAAGGGTGCCCACGGCATTGAGGAGCGCGGTGTGTACCGCATCCACCAGTTTGAAAAGCAGGAGATGATCGTGGTCTGCAAGCCCGAGGAGTCCAAGGACTGGTATGAAAAGCTGTGGCAGTATTCCGTGGAGCTGTTCCGTTCCATGGACATTCCCGTTCGCCAGCTGGAGTGCTGCTCCGGCGACCTGGCCGACCTGAAGGTGAAGTCCTGCGACATCGAGGCCTGGTCTCCCCGCCAGCAGAAGTATTTCGAAGTCTGCTCCTGCTCCAACCTGGGCGACGCCCAGGCCCGCCGCCTGCGCATCCGCTACAAGGATGAAAACGGCAAAATGCAGCTGTGCCACACCCTCAACAACACCTGCGTGGCGCCTCCCCGTATGCTGATCGCCTTCCTGGAGAACAATCTCCAGGCCGACGGCACCGTGAAGATCCCCGAGGTTCTGTGGCCCTACATGGGCGGCACCAAGGTGCTGGTCCCCAAGAAGTAAGCAGAGAAATAGCAATATTTTCCATATTGCACCGCTCTCCAGCCCGTGGCAACCCCTCGGGACCACCAAAGCCTCAATCTCCCCCCTTCTATGGGCTCCATTCTGGTCTGTGGCCGGAAACCCTTGCGGCGCAAGGGTTTCCGAAAGGTGCCATTTCAAAAACGCAAGGAGGTATCCGCTATGGCAAAAGATACCGGCTTTTTCGCGGAGTTTAAAAAATTCATTGCCCGGGGCAATGTGATGGACATGGCCGTCGGCGTCATCATCGGCGGCGCGTTCGGCAAGATCTCCACGTCCCTGGTCAACGACATCATCATGCCCGCCGTCTCCATGCTGGTGGGCGGCATCAACTTCAGTGATTGGAAGATCGTTTTGAAGCAGGCCGTGCTGGATGTGGACGGCGTTACGGAGCTGTCCCCCGCCGTGTGCATCAACTACGGCACCTTCCTCTCCACCATTCTGGATTTTCTCATCATCGCCTTCGCGGTGTTCTGCCTGATCCGCTTCCTGAATAACCTTCACCGCAAGAAGGAAGAAGCTCCCGCCGCGCCGCCCGCTCCCCCCGAGCCCTCCGCCGAGGAAAAGCTGCTGACGGAGATCCGGGACCTGCTGAAGGACCGGAAGTGATGGAACAGCTTCTGCGTGACGGTCTCGCCTCCCTGGGCCTGCCCGGGGAGGGCGTCCCCGCCCTGCTGCGCTACGCCGAGACGCTGGTGGAGACCAACAAGGTCATGAACCTCACCGCCATCACCGAGCCGGCGGACATCGCCACGCTGCACTTTTTGGACAGCGCCGCCCTTTTGAAACTGGCGGATTTCCAAAACAAATCCGTGGTGGATGTGGGCACCGGCGCCGGCTTTCCCGGTATGCCCCTGCGCATTCTGGAGCCCTCCATCCGCCTGACGCTGCTGGACTCCCTGAATAAGCGCATCGACTTTCTGCAAAACGTCTGCGGGGAACTGGGCCTTGCAGATGTAGCGTGCGTCCACGCCAGGGCGGAGGAATTTGCCGCTGCCCACCGGGAGTCCTTTGACATTGCCACCTCCCGGGCCGTGGCCGCCCTGCCGCTGCTTTCGGAGCTGTGCCTGCCCCTGGTGAAGCCCGGCGGCTGGTTTCTTGCCATGAAAGCCGTGGACTCCGACGAAGAGCTTCGCTCTGCCACCCACGCCATTGAGACCCTGGGGGGACAGCTGGTCCGGACGGAAAATTACCAAATTCCGGGAACTGATGTGTCTCACCGGCTGATTTTTATCAAAAAAATCAAAGAAACGCCAAAAAAATATCCCAGACCATTTGCAAAGATCAAGAAGAATCCGTTATAATAGTAAACTGGGAAGCGTTAGGACAAAGATGTGGTAAGGAGGCCTTCCATGACATTCCCTGGACAATGTATCGCCGTGGTGTCCGGCAAGGGCGGCACAGGCAAGACCTCCTTCGTGGCCGGTGTCGGCGCCGCGCTGGCCCTCAGCGGCAAGCAGGTGCTGTGTCTGGACTGCGACATCGGCCTGCGGAACCTGGACCTGGCTCTGGGTCTCAGCGACCGGGCCCTCATGGATTTTTCCGACGTTGCCCAAGGCCGCTGTGACCTGGACACCGCCATCGTGGAGCATTCCCACATTCCGGGGCTGTATCTGCTGACGGCACCGGTCCGCACCCGCGGCCGTCCCGTCACCCAAGAGCAGATGGCGGCCCTGCTGGGAGAGATCCGCAAGCGGTTCGACTACTGCCTGCTGGACGCGCCGGCAGGCCTCGGCTCCGGCTTCCAATTGGCCACCTGCGCCGCCGACCGCTGCGTGGTGGTCACCTGTACGGATGCCTCCTCCCTGCGGGACGCGCAGCACACTGTCATGGAGCTCAGCCGTTTTCCCACCGGGTCGTTGCACCTCATCGTCAACCGGGTGCGGAAAAAACTGCTCCGGAGTATGCACGCCACCATTGATGACGCCATCGACAAGGCGGGTCTGCCCCTTCTTGGCGTGGTGCCGGAGGATGACGCCCTGCCCCTGTGCCTGAACCGGGGCGTGCCCCTCCTGCTGGCGGACAGCGGCATGGCCGCCTCCGCCTACCGAAACATTGCAAAACGCATCCAGGGTGTCCGCGTGCCCCTGCTGCGGATCAAATAATGGAGAAGAAAGGAGTTCTGCCAATGAACATCGCTCTCATGTCTCATGATAACAAAAAGGAACTGATGGTCCAGTTCTGCACTGCCTACGCCGGCATCCTCTCCCAGCACAGCATTTACGCCACCAACGCCACCGGCCACATGGTGGCCGATGCCACCGGTCTCAACGTCCACTGTTTCCTGTCCTATGACCACGGCGGCAGCCAGCAGATCGGCGCCCGCATCGCTTACAATGAGTTCGATCTTGTCCTGTTCTTCAATGATCCCAGCAACGAGAAAATGGCCGGCGCCGTCTCCTATATCTCCCGGCTGTGCGACCAAAACAACATCCCCTTCGCCAGCAACATCGCCACGGCGGAGATGCTGGTGCTGGGCCTGGCCCGGGGCGATTTGGACTGGCGGTGCATCGTGAACCCCTCCACCCGCCCCATCGCTTGACAATCCGGCTGAAAACGCCTACAATCATTCATACCGCGACGATGCCGCAGCAGTACTCCAATCATCGGCCCACAGAGAGGGACGCAGCGCTGAGAGCGCCCCGGCCGGTCTGGACGAAGGACAGCGGCGGAGCGGGGGCGGAAACGCCCACGGCGCCCTCCCCGTGCAAAAGGAGGCCAAAGGGGGCTTTGCGCCCCGAATTTGGGTGGCACCACGAAGCGATTTCGCTCTCGTCCCAAAAGCCTTGGGACGGGAGCATTGTTTTTTATACATCTTCATAAAAGGAGACAATCACTATGGCGAAAATGACCCCCCGGACGCTGTCCGGCTTTATGGAACTTCTTCCAGCGCCCCAGCAGCAGATGGAGCGCATCATGGAGGTCCTCCGCCGCACCTACTCCCTGTACGGCTTCACCCCCCTGGATACACCCGTCATTGAATCCAGCGATGTGCTGCTGGCCAAGGGCGGCGGTGAGACGGAAAAGCAGATCTACCGCTTTCAGAAGGGCGACGCGGACCTGGCCCTGCGGTTCGATCTGACGGTCCCCCTGGCCAAGTACGTGGCCCTGCATTACAACGACCTCTCCTTCCCCTTCCGCCGCTACCAGATCGGCAAGGTCTACCGGGGCGAGCGGGCCCAGCGGGGCCGCTTCCGGGAGTTCTACCAGGCGGATATCGACATCATCGGCGACGGCAAGCTGTCTATCATCAACGAGGCGGAAATTCCCGCCATCATCTACAAGACCTTCTCCACCCTGGGCCTGAAGCGGTTCCAGATCCGGGTGAACAACCGCAAGATCCTCAACGGCTTTTATGCCATGCTGGGCCTGACGGAGAAATCCGGCGACATTATGCGCACCGTGGACAAGCTGGACAAGATCGGCCCCGAAAAGGTGAAGGCCATCCTGGTGGAGGATTTCGCCGTCAGCGAGTCCGACGCCGACGAAATTTTGAAATTCATTGCCATCGGCGGCGGCAACGACGCCGTCCTGGCGGCACTGGAGGGCTATCAGGGCCGCAGCGAGATGTTTGACCAGGGCCTCTCTGAGCTGAAGACCGTGGTAAAGTACCTGGCCGCCTTCGGCGTCCCGGCGGAGAACTTCGCCGTGGACCTGACCATCGCCCGGGGCCTGGACTACTACACCGGCACCGTCTACGAGACCACCCTCCTGGACCACCCGGAGATCGGCTCCGTCTGCTCCGGCGGCCGGTATGACAACCTGGCGGAGTACTACACGGACCGCCAGCTCCCCGGCGCCGGCATTTCCATCGGCCTGACACGGCTGTTCTACGTGCTGGGCGAGCAGGGTATGCTGAATCCGGACCTGCCCACCGCTCCCGCCGACGTCCTCATCCTCCCCATGACCGACGACCTCACCGCCGCCATCTCCCTGGCCACGGCCCTGCGGGAAAACGGCATCCGCACCCAGCTCCACTGCGAGGAGAAGAAGTTCAAGCAGAAGGTCTCCTACGCGGACAAGCTGGGCATCCCCTACGTCATCTTCCTGGGTGAGGACGAGATCAACGCCGGTGTGGTGGCCTGCAAGGACATGGCCACCGGCGAGCAGACCAAGCTGGCGCCTGCCGCCACCATCTACCGTATCAAGGCCGGTCTCGCGGAGAAGGAAAAGGGCGCCGTCATCCTGGGCTAACGGGCACCGTACTGCCCTGGCTAGGGGAGCCAAACTGTGGGAAACCACACCGTTTGTTGAATCCAAATCGTAATATTATTTCATAATTATACAATCAGGAGTGTTTTTAATGAAAAAATGCCGCGTATTTTCCGCGCTGCTGGCTCTGGTGATGCTCCTGACGCTGCTGCCTGTCTCCGCCCTGGCGGCGGAAGGTGAGGACTGGCTCATTCCGCCCATGCGGGAATACCGGGCGTTCACCGATACCCCCGGCACCATCTGCGAGGAGGCGGCGGCCACCTGCTGCCGGGCCGGGCTGATGGACGGCGTGGACAGCAAGCACTTCCTGCCCTCCAGCGGCCTCAGCCATGCGCAGATCATCGTCATCTCCGCCCGGCTCCACCGGCTGCTCACCGGCGGGACCCTGGACTATTTTGAGCCCATTTCCTTAAAGGGCGCCGATTGGTGGACCCCCTATGACGGCTATCTCCGGGAACAGCTTCCCTCCCTGGCGGAGGACACGGTCTACGCCAGCATCCGGGAAACGCCCACATTCATCTGCTGCCGGTCCGCGTTTTTCCACCTGCTCTCCGCCGTGGTGAAGGCCGCAGGCACCACCCTGCCGGAGCGCAACGCCGTTTACGCCGTGCCGGACTGCTGTGACCAGGACATCCTTCAGTTCTATCGCTGGGGCGTCCTTGGCGGAAAGGACCAATGCGGCACCCTGCGCGGCGATGACGCCCTCAGCCGGGGTGCGGCCGCGGCCATGCTGGCCCGGCTCATCGACCCCGCCCAGCGGCTGACGCCGGAGCTGGAGCCTTTGGAGCTTTGCCGGGAGCTGCTGGAAGTGGACCCGGACACCGTGCTGATGACCATCTCCGGACGGGAGGTCACCGCCGGGGAGTTCATGCCCACGCTGGTGGCCACGGAAAGCTCGTACAACCATTCCCACTTTGGCTCCATGATGCTGGAGCAAAGCGGCCGCACCCCCCTGGACGAGGCGGTGGACGCCGTATGCCGGCTGGTGCTGTGTGAAACGCTGGCGGAGGAGCTGGGGCTGGATATCCCGCCCTCCAACACCGTGTATTTCTCCGGCTATCAGGGGCTCACCGCCCACGGTCAGGAATGGCAGCAGTACCACGAGCGTCTGCTTCAGGCGGTCCTGGACCAGCTGGGAGAGGGCGGCATTCCCACCGAGCGCCTGGTCCAGCCGGAATTTTCGGAGATCTGGGATACCCTGCCTCTCTCTGAGCTCTCCTACCGCGTGGAGGCTCTGCCCTGCTGGGGCGGCCATTTTTGAGGTATTTTTATTGAATACGACTTCATATTTCAAATGATTTTCTATCAGGAAAGGAACGAATACACTATGATGCAGAATCGCACCCACACCTGCGGGGAGCTGCGGCTCTCTGACGCCGGCAAAGCCGTGAAAATCGTGGGCTGGATGGAGAACGTCCGCGTTGTCTCCGGCAGCCTGGCCTTCGTGGTGGTCCGGGACTTCTACGGCACCACCCAGGTCGTCGCCGAGACCGAGGAGATGGTGAACACCTTCAAGGCCATCACCAAGGAATCCACCATCTCCGTGGAGGGCACCGTCCGGGAGCGGGACTCCAAGAACAGCAAGATCCCCACCGGCGACATTGAGGTGGTCCCCGCCAAGGTAGAGATCCTGGGCCGCTGCCAGCACAACGAGCTGCCCTTCCAGATCAACCGCAGCCGGGAGGCCGACGAGGCCCAGCGGCTGAAGTACCGCTATCTGGACCTGCGCAACCCCGCCGTGAAGAAGAACATCGTCCTGCGGTGCAACGTGGTGGCCGCCCTGCGCAAGGCCATGATGGAGCACGGCTTCCTGGAGATCACCACTCCCATCCTCACCGCCTCTTCCCCCGAGGGCGCCCGAGACTATCTGGTGCCCGCCCGGAACCATCCCGGCAAGTTCTACGCTCTGCCCCAGGCACCCCAGCAGTTCAAGCAGCTGCTGATGACCTCCGGCTTCGACCGCTATTTCCAGATCGCCCCCT
>Ga0129311_1000955_pt1 | contig 22455 bp, 21 predicted proteins | sample Go1ome_FD_94435 | JGI IMG/M metagenome (GOLD analysis project Ga0129311, IMG submission 94435) | Western lowland gorrila individual fecal microbial communities from Wisconsin, USA - Go1022B metagenome | ecosystem: Host-associated > Mammals > Digestive system > Large intestine > Fecal | place... | reverse complement strand
TCTGCTCTGCTCTGCTCTGCTCTGCTCTGCTCTGCTCTGCTCTGCTCTGCTCTGCTCTGCTCTGCTCTGCTCTGCTCTGCTCTGCTCTGCTCTGCTCTGCTCTGCTCTGCTCTGCTCTGCTCTCAAGATTTTATTCCTCTCTCACGTTATGTCAAGTTTATTTTCCATTTCTACGCCGTTGTTTCATCAACACATATCCTTCAAACATATCAAGGTCTTCTTTTGTTGTAATCTTGATATTTGTCTGATCACCGTATGCCTGATATAATGTATCTCCAAGTGCATACATTAGGGATGTTGTATGCGGTTCAATTTTTTCAATCAATCCTTGCTTTTCAGCTCTCTCATATACATCCAAGAGATAACTAAACTTAAATCCGTAAGGACATGCGATTTGAATATATTTATCTCTGTTTACCCAAGTTCTGCTAGTAGCATTTTCGTCATTACTTCCTAAAAGCTGATAGCAAGGCGTAGCTGTCACAGCAGATTCCTTGTCTTTCATTACACGGATTACTTCATCGACGATCTTGTCCGATGTAAATGGTGCCGCCCCATATTGAATCATGACATAATCATCAGACTTGATTTTATCCTTTAAATTATTGATGCCGCTCATTACAGAATCTTGAAAAGTGTCTCCGCCATCTGCAATCCACTTTACCTTGTTCAAACCATATTGCTTAATCATACCCATAAGATACACTTTCCAATTCTTATGGCAAACAACCTCTATGGCATCAATCTGAGGATTGTTCTGAAAGATTTCAATCGTGTATGCTAATACTGGTTTCCCAAGTATCTCCACAAACTGCTTCGGGCGTCCTGCGCCAACGCGAGAGCCAACGCCACCAGCAAGTATTATTGCTGTAATCATTATTCCTTTCCTCCATAACTTTCCAATGCTCGGTCGATGAATCTTACCAAATTTCTATAAGACGGCAAGAAGAAAAAGCTGTCATCATCACCTACGCTGCCCTTATAAAGTCCCCAGCAAAACCAATAGAATGCCGAAATTGGAATAAACGCCATATAATACCGATGTTCATCTTCCGTTAATGTTCTGCCAACAAAAGCCTTTAGATATCGTTCTATCTGTTCATCTGTCCAATCATAACGGCACAAAATACATCCGATATCATTTGCTGCATAGTTTAAACCTGCATACTCCCAATCAATCAGATAAATTTCGCCTTTATCATCATAGAGATAGTTTGGTTCATAGGTATCGTTGTGACAGAGAACCAAGTCATAGCCAAGCCTTTTAGCGTCTGCTTTCACCAATGGATAAAGCTTCTCTATCTTCCCTACAAGCTCAGCAAACTCTCTTTGCAAGTTTCCTTTTGTCGCAGAGGCAATAGTCATCAATTTCTTGCCTTCTGCAACATTATCAAAAACTTTTACCGAGTCATCCGGTTTAACCTCATGCAACCGATGCAAATACTCCATTGCAGCTATCAGCTGTTCATTTGATTTTTCAAAGTCACAGTTCTTTGCATTCTGTACATAATGTGAAATCTTCCATCCTGAAAGTTCCATATGTATTACAGACTTATCAATGCCTATCTCTTTTGCCGCCAACTGCGCAAAAAGCTCCGCTTGACGGTCAATTAGATTGCCTGCAGTTCCTCCCGGATGACGATAGACAAATTTATCTCCATCACATTCAAATGCAAACGAAACATTGGTAAGTCCCGCATTAATCACAGAAATATCAGTAATTGAATTAGGATTACATTTTAAGGTCTCGCAAATGTTTGTAATTATTTCCGAATCAACATTCAAAAGAAATTCCGAATCAAATGTTCTTAGATCATCGATGCTATCAAATTCCAAAATTGCGTTTGGCAAAAACTCTTTCTTATAGAATGTAAGTTGACGCATATGTTTTGCGTAAAATTCTTCCCAAAACATTGACGCAACACCAAAGTCATTGATTTCGGATTCCATGAGTTTCCGAAATGTTTGGCTAAACCGCTCATTCATGTAGGCGTGTCCAACCATTGCCAGTGAGTCTTTTCCGCCTACAGTCAAATCAGTAATTACATCTGCATCCGAGCAAGCAACACCAAATTCTCGGAATTTTCCTGTTTGATATGATACAGCGCGGTATGAATGATTATCCGAATTTTCCTCTATAAATGGATTATTGACGAAATAATGATCTGCACAGCAAATAAAGGAATTAGAAAGGTACTGTCTTGCTACATAAATCGAATAGAGGTTCCCTTTCTTTCCAAAATCATTATTAACAACTAACGTAACACCATATTTCTGTTCAAGATAGAAGAATTTTTCTTTCATATAGCCAACAACTATATAAATTTCTTCTACTCCTGCCGCTCTAAGCTGTTCAATTTGTCGCTCTATTAAGATTTCGCCTTTTACGCGAAACAATCCTTTCGGTTTTTCATACGTGAACGGTGCAAAGCGGTTAGATTTTCCAGCAGCAAGTATAATCGCATTAGCCATTCACTGTACCCCCCCGTTTAGAGAGCCATCGTGAAACAAGTTTGTCTTTATTTACCTTTATGTACTCCTTATAGGGAGTGTCCATATCAAAAATAGTCTCACCGTGGCAAGAGGGTGCTTTAACTGGGGTCATATAATCTTTATAAGATTTTGTAAGAATAGCATCGTAATTTTTCGGAGCCTTAACTACAATGTTTTCAAACGGCAAATCCATATAGCCAGATTCATAATCTTTTCGTTCATAGATAAAACGTTCCCACTCAAAGGAAAAACAAATGGTTCCAACTCGTCTAGTGTTATCACTTTCGTATCTTGAGGCAATTTTATTATACTTATTAAATATTTTTTCAGTTGTCAAAATTCCTGTCTTATAAAATGGCAAAAGACAGAAATATACCATCTTCTTTTTTCTATCCAGTCCAAGTGATCCAACACCACCATTATATCTTCCAGCAAAATGAAGTAACTTTACCTGTCTAGATAATTCCCTGATTTGCTTTTTAAATACCGTTTCATCATCGGGAACTGCATCCATTGGGAAAACATCAATAAAAGCACCATGATTACAGTCAAAAGCAGCATCTATGATTGAGATTTCGGTTGTGTTTGAATTTCGTAGTCTGACAAATCCTTTCTGAAATCCCTTGTCCGTTAGTGGTGATTGAAGAAAATAGGGAAATCTGAATGCGGTTTGTGGCAACTGAAGTAACCTTTCATAATCTTTCCGAGGCATAACTACATCAACATCATCATCCCACGGGATAATTCCCTTATGCCTTACAGCACCGAGTAGAGTACCTGCAAATATACTATAAGTAAGGTTGTTTTCTTTACACACCTTATCAAATTGTGCCAATAAATCTGTTAAAACGGCAAATAGTTTTTCCTTATCATCCATTTTTACTTCCTTTTACATACCTTTCTTTTTATCTGTCCCAAAATACTAAATAGAACTTTATCTCTAAATACAAGCAAAACAATGGCGTATATTCCTGCGCATACAATTATCGTAATTGCTATCTTTGTAAAGAGGTGGCTATTTGCTAATGCTTTTGATAGCGGAAAGGAAACCAAAAGCATCAATGTACTTCCTAAGATTGCATTTCTAAACTCGGAAAAGTCTATCATATGCATAACGACATCTCTGCTATAATACAGCGACATTCCAAACACTGTCATTTCTGCCAAAAGTGTTGTCAGTGCTGCTCCATTCTGAGATAGATATGGGATAAAGACAAAATTTAAAACTGCATTTCCTACTGCACTAACGACAGTTGCCTTTACAACACATTTTTCTCTTCCCATACAGATCAGGACACCATTCGCAAGGATATTCGCTAAAATCCCAAAAAATATAGCGGCTGAAAGAATGGCCAATGTAGGAGCTGCTTTCAAGTAATTGTTACCAGAAATTAGCGTGATTACTTCCTTTCTTAATATAATGAGTCCAACAGCTGCCGGAATCGTGCAAATGCTCGCTATTGAAAGCATTCTCTTTGTCAGATTTTCAAACTCTTTAACATCATTCTTTCTTAAATACGCAAGTCTTGGAATTGTTGTAGCAATTACAGCGTTAAAAACCTGCTTAACTATCGTATAAATTTTAACTGCCACACTATATAGCCCAACCGAGTAGTCATCTTTTAGGATGCCCAAGATCGTAGTATCCGAGTTCATATAAATGATTGTCGTTATACTATTTACAAAGAATAAAAGAATCGAACTCTTATATTCATTCCAATGTGTATTTGAAACCAATTTAAGTCTCACATATTTCTTAGAATGTAAGAAGTTGAAAATATTGCCTAAGCTGGTCGACATTGAGGTTAAAGCCACATATAGATAGACATCATTTTCATTCTTCACAAAAGCAAACATCAAAATCAACGATAGCAAGTGAACCAAAAAACTTCGTAATGTTATGTAGCCAAAATCTTCATTTATAGTATATAGCCAATCAACTGCCAGTGGTGACAATGCTACCGTCAATCCTTGGATTAAAATAATCCCCCTATATGCAGCAATCTTAGTAGGCAAAAATGTAATGGTAATCAAAAGAGCACATGAGAGAATTGTTGAAATCACATTAATCGTAAAAACACGATTTGCAAATGTATTGAGTTGATTTCTGTCCTCTCGAATTTGTGATCCGTTCCGAATCGCAAACGTACTTATTCCAAGTCCTGCCAGCAAAGAGAAATAACTTACAATTGATTGTCCGAAATTAATTTTTCCTATATTTTCGACCGATAAAACTCTCGTAATATACGGGTACGTAATCAGTGGAAATATAATTGTTGTCAGAGTTTTTAGCGAACTCAGAAACGCATTAAGTGTTAACGATTTTTTCTTCATCTCTACTATTTTTCTCCGTTTCATCTTTATAGTAGATAATCATTCCAATCAAAAAGAACATAATATAACCAGAGTTACACCAGTATAGTCCTTCATAGAAAAGATTCATGATAATTCCTGAAAGGCTTAAAAAACCGGCAGTTCTAGCCAATTCGTTCGATGAATTTCGAATCACCATAAAAGTATATAGAACATATAGTACTAAAAAAACAAATCCAATTAATCCAAAATCAAACAATACCGATATGTATGAATTATCCACTGTTGCCACATTATAAGAAATATTCGACCCAAATTTCAATCTTTGCAGAAACTGTGCTGAGGAAAACTGACCATTTCCAAACAAGAAACCAATTATTCCTGACTTTACAGAGTTCACGACAATTGTACCGACAGCTGTAACTCTCCAGACAAATGACATCTGCGATGATAAGGGTTTAGATGTGACACGTTTATTTACTGTTTCAACCAGCGATATTATTGCCTTTGGTTGAAGCATCATAATTAAAACAATTCCAAATAGAGCAACCATTATGAGCGCAAGTGTACTTTTCTTTATCTTTTTACTTTTTACTAGATTTACAATGTTATTCCAACTTCCTACTAAAATCACTATCGCAACTGTAATCCATGCTGATCTAGATAATGTTAACAACAATCCAATTGTTCCTATCAAAGTTCCAATGACCTTTAACAGCCGGTTGTGTTTAGATCGAATTACTAGAATAAGAAAAAAAGAAACAAATAACGCGCACGGAATAGGATGAACAAATAGTGCCGTCATTCTAGTATAATCATGTGTATACAAATTGAATGAATCAGAACAATTAATTAACGGATTATTTTTATTCAAATGTGTTACAATTCCAAATAGTGTTGCTACACCTAGAATAAGTTCAATTCGTTGAAATGATTTTTCGAGGCATTGATCACTCTTATTTTTCGCCGTATAATATCCAGAAAAAATAATCAAAACAACTGAGATGATTCTACTTGGATAGCTCCAGAAGTAATTGCCTCGTGCCATAGTTTGTAAGAACCAAATCAAGAAAGCAAAAAGGAGAACCTTATGCTTTCTTGTAAAATTGCCAAAAGAATCAACAACACCGTTCAATCCAGAAATAATTAACATTACAATAATTAATCCGGACTGAAAAATGTGATAACTTTGATTGTCAAAAATGTTCAGATAAATAGAAAGGCACGTTCCCCAAAAGAGAATATCTGCAATTATTGTATTCTTGATCTTAACCTTCATTTAGCCTTTCCTTTCGTTCAATTTGAATCCTCCATAACTTTTTGAAGGACTCTCAGCGATTTCAATGTTTCATTAAATTTCATTTTTTTCTTTGAGTATGCAGTCTTGTGGTTTGCAGATGTTGATACTTCCTCAAGATGTACCACTTTTATCTTAGGCGAATACACCATCTTTAACCCATTATTTTTACACTCGTGATAGAGGATATCTTCTTCCATATAGAGAAAAGTTTCAGGATTAAAAGCATCATTCCTTTTTTCAATAAATAACTTTGAAAAGATGTAACAAGCACCATGCAATACAATATCCTCATGTTCAACATCTCTATTGATAGATTCCATTCCCTGTATCTGCTGCAAGGTTCTTCCCTTAATCTTATCTGTTATCCAATCCTTACAATAGTGCAACACTGGATGCGTACACCACCTTTGATAGCTGTCACACAGACCATCCACCCTAGCCTTGCTTAATCCCTTTAATCTTGCCGGATTCTGCCTCATTCTCCAAGCCGGGCAATAAATATCTGGTCCCAAAACAGCAAATTTATCTTCTATGTAAAGTTCATCTATAAGTCTCAGAAAGTCTGTTTGCTCTATTAGGACATCATTGTTCATTACAATAATATAATCACAATTTCTATTTTCTTTCAAAAAATTGTAGCCTACATTATTGCCACATGCAAATCCACTATTTTCATGATTCAGCAAAACTGTTACGTTCTTTTGGTGGGCATATTTATCCAAAAGACGTTTCCCACTTCCATTAGAAGAAGCATTATCAACAATCACGATTTCAATCGCTTCATTACTAAAATTACGAAGAACATTGTCGACACATCTAATAGTCATCTCTTCTGCCAAATAGTGCAGGATGACAAAGCCATACTTTTTCTCCATAGCTGTAATTCTCCTGATATAATTCATTCGACGCTTTTGTGTCAACCTGTGAAAGCACTATTGTCAAATTATCATAGATTCACACCAAATACTCTTTATCTTTTCATTACACATTTAAGGTCTTCATCTTATCCACATAATACAACATTCCGTCATCAAAAATATCATTATTATCGTGTAGTTGGAATTCCTCAAGGCTTCTAATTTTAGTTCTATCTTTCGCATCTGCTTTACCGATTTTTCGTCTATCAATCCATTCTTCCTTGGATTTTGTAAAATAATGATTGATTCTTATCTTTCGGATTTCTGCGTTAGGATGATTCCAACCGTCAACAATATTTCCATTTTCATCCACTGAATGAACGCCATAAATGTATGTCGGATAATGTACATGCTCAAAGGCATATACCTTTCTAGGATTTACAATTGTCTTTATGCAATCATTCCCTCGTCCATTCTCCGAAGCCCTGTAAAGAAAGTTGTCCAGTACCCCCCCCCGTTTTGGTTTTTCAATCAACCCACTTGATCCAAACATTCTCCAATTAACTGCTATTCCGCCAGCATTCGGATGCTCATTAAAAATTTCATTGCAAAAATCGCGAACGCTTTTACCCTTATTACACGAATACAAAAACTCATCTGCATCTATAAATGCAATATATCTACAATCATGACGGTGTTTAGCAATCGCATCATTATACGCCGGCAATTGTTTTGCCACACCTGGGTATGGAATCAAGTCAACATAACCGGCTCTAATATATTTTTCAAGTATTTCTCTTGTGTTATCTGAGCTATCATTATCATACAAAAAGAATTTTTGGACTCCAGCAACAATATGATATCGAACCCATTCCTCTATATATTGACCCTCGTTCTTAATTATTGCCACAATCGCGAGATCAATCATGTCAACTATATCTGAATTTCGATGACAGTTCACTTTAATCGTTTCCAAAAGTCTTTTGGGAGCCCTGACAATTTTTTTACAAGCGTTTTTTGCATTTCTCAGCTTATCCTTAATCATAATTATTCTCCAGCTATATAAGAAGTCTCTCTATTTCTTTAGCACAGTTGTGGTTTGTGTATGTGTCTTTAGCATACATGAAACCATTTTCCTGAATCTGTTTTCTTTTAATCGAATCCTGACACAACAAGAGCATCTTTTGAGACAGTTCCACGATGTTACCCGGTTCATATAGCAGTCCAGTTTCGCCATCTGTAATAAGTTCTGATGTTCCCGCTGCATCAGCCCCTATCATCGCCATATGCGCCAGCATTCCCTCAATAGTGACTCTTCCAAAAGCTTCACTTCTTGATGCTACAACACCTATATCCATCCGGCTTCTCAACTCATTCATATTTGTAACAAAGCCTAAGAACTCCACCTTATCGGCTAACTGATGTTCGTCCACATATCGCTTTACGTCCTTGTAGTACGCACTTCCCGTTTCCCCTGCAATAAACAACTTCATCGTGGACACCTTCTGGGCCGCTTGTTCGAATGCTTTTACAATTTCCAACTGACCCTTTCCAGCCTGAATCAAACCTGCCACCAAGATATTAATATTATCATTATGTCTACTCTTTTTCACAATATAGCGATCAGAAACATCATCATAAATCACATGAACCTTGCTTTTATCTTCAATCTTCGTAAGATACTTATTTGCAAGACTTTTTGAGATAAAAATAATTTGATCTGTATACTTATTGAGAAGTTTCAAGAACATATGATTTCCAAAAATGATTCCAAACCCATGATCTTCTGCACCATACTCTCTTATATGCCAAATATGTCGGATATTCCACATTTTTTTTGCCAAGCACCCGACATACATACAAAATGTATTAGTGTATATGGTGTCAATATTATTCTCTGCTATAATTTTCTTCAACTGCGGCATGACTGAGATCAATCTGAATTGTCGAAGGAACTGTTGCGGGACTCTAATTACTTTCTTATACCACGGATTATATATTCTATATATCCATCCTGGATATGAAACGACGAACCACTTATAACCTTTCTGATCCAGATATTCTGTCATTTCTTCATCTTTCTTTGGAATCGCCACAAATATATCAACATTATTCAAATTATCAAGCACGTCAAACATTGATGAATTTGCTCCACCATGCACTCGCGTATCATGTAGCAGAAAAAGCACTCGTCTTTTCATCATATAATCTCCCATATTACCGAGTTGGAAATTCTCCATTCTCGATTAATGCATTCTTGAGTGCTTCCAAATAGCCATACTTATTTTTCTCATCAGGCTCTAAATGCGCACCTTCTGCCCATTCATTCCAAGCATTGATAAAGATATAATCCTTATGGTACTCACTTTTCGCTTTCTTTATAAGAGCACTCATATATTTTTGGAACTTTTGTGGGGTCGCTCCATCATACACACGGCCTCTGTCGCCATGTCTTGAGGTATTGTCCCATTCAACAAAAGCTCCCGGAATTCGCATATTGTCTTCAACTTTTTTATCAAGAATTGCTTTCCAAGCTTCATCATAATTGACTTTACTCAAGGTTCCCACGCCAGTCGCAGATACCTTAAGCTTTTTGGTAACAAATCGCAATGGATTAATGCCAAAGTTCTTCTCAAAGAATCTCGACATTTTCCCTTTGATTTTTCTTAGCGTCACATATTTATCCGCATACAAGTCTTGATACGCATAAGTCGGCTGGAATTCTATGTCATAGTCAAACAAGGCCTTGTTGGGATCTTTTGCGACATCCATGCTCAGTGTTTGGAACGCATATTTCATACCGCTAAATCCATTATCTATCGCCAACTCATTCCAGTAATTCAGCATATCTTTCAATACACTAATCACTTCTGGTCGATAAATGACAAAAAGTGGCTTATTATCCTCCTTGATATACCGGCTATCTTTAAAAAATGGTAGCAGATAATCAAAATGCTCCTTCCACTCTTTTTCGTGACCATATTGCTGTGCAATAAGTGTTTCTGTTTCACCAACCCAAGCCCTTGTCCATGGCTCATTTGCCCAACAAACACAGAAAGGCAGATCTACTTTTTCATTCTTTAGCATTTGCTCCATGGGCTGCTCCAGAAGCATTTTCCCATTAAACCAATAGTGATAATAGCAGAATCCATACACGCCATACTTTTTAGCCAAATCTGCCTGCCAGATTTTTACATTATCATCCAAGAGATTATAATAATTATTATTCAGTGGGACATGCGGCTGATAATGTCCTTCATACAAAGGTTTTGCCTTCTTTACATTTACCCATTCAGTAAAACCTTTTCCCCACCATTGATCATTCTCTGGAATATCATGGTACTGCGGAAGGTATAATGCAATAACTTTCATCTTAAATTCCTTTTCTTTCTAAATTCAAACGCCTTTATATTCCTTCATTATAGAAAGGTATCCATCAAGATAAAGGCCTTTTTTTCTCGGATAACAGTCTTTAAAATTTATAGCTAATATCGGCCAAGCAAATAAGTTGTGATGCTCAACCAGTGAAATTCGTTGCTTAATCGATTTTATATTCTTGTCTATTATTTTTGAATATGTATCAGGCGCATTATGCTTTTCGGCATACTTTTTCAATTCAGCATATTGCATCTGATACTCATGCAGTTGCTTGATACGCCATTTTCTTGTTCTCACGCGGATAACCGTCGCATTATTAGAATGCATTCTTCTCCTCATTGAAATAAAATGAAGAATTGCACACGACGATGAGACTACTGCCATTTTCCAAACAAAATCATCATGCGGCCAATTTGCAGTCCAATACGGCATTATCTCTTCCAAAAATGTTTTCCGAATGCACATTGTGCAACCAGAACGCTTTAGATGAAAATACTCTGGCGTCAAATCACATATTTCCAGTGAACCATCCGTTTTCATTGCTTTTAAATCCTTTTCACTCCATTTACGAGTATCTTCCTCATAGTAGAATGGTTCGAGATTGCTGCAAAGCAAATTAATTTTCGGATTTTTCTCCATTACTTCAGACATTTTTCCTACTCTATCTGAAGTCCAAATATCGTCCTGATCGCAGAAAAAAATAATATCTCCTGTAGTGAGCATCGCCCCATCCAGAAAATTTCTGGCATATCCTTTATTTTTTTCATTCACATGAAGATACCACTTTTTATTCAGACCATGCTCATCAATGTATCTTTGTACAACTTCTCTTGTGTTATCTTTAGAACCATCATCAGTGATAACCACTTCATCAGGCTGAACAGATTGAGCAAGGATACTGTCGAACTGCTCCTCTATAAATTTTGATCCATTATATGTTGCAATTATTACTGATGTTTTCATTGTATGTCCTCTTTTACTCGCCAATTTCAATCAGCATTTTCATAGTTCTTTCCAGACCTTGTTTAATATCATATCTAGCTATCCAACCAAGTTTTTTCAGCTTAGAACCATCAAGTCTAGCCTTTGTTGCCTTACTGTATCCTGCTTTTTCAATTTCATCAGGCAATTCAAATACAACCTCTTTACCTGCAAAATCAGCAATAATCTTTGCAAGGTCTTTCAGCATAATATCCGATGCTTCATCCGCAATGTTGTAGGCCTCACCACTTTCACCCTTCAGAAGAACTGTTAAAAATCCTGCTACTGCATCTGCTACATAAGTGTAAGAATAGTACTGTGTTCCAGCACTCTTCAAAACAATGTTCTCGCCGTCTACTGCCTTTTTAATAAACTGTGAAATAGCTTTTGTATCAGTTTTTAACATAGTCGGACCATAAGAGCGGGTAAATCTAGGAATAACGACATCTAAATTTTCCTGTTTTTTATACGCCTGACATAGAGCTTCACCACAGCGTTTACTTTCTGGATAACCAGCTCTCAATGTATTCGAGTCAATGTAGCCACAATACTTCTCGTCGAAGAATTCTACATCTCCTCTGTTTTCACCATATATTTCATTTGAGGATGCAAATGCAAAACGTTTTGCATGATGTTTTACTGCAAATTTCAGAAGATTATTTGTTCCAATAATATTTGCGGTCACAGTTCCAATCGGGTCTGTTGCATATGCCACCGGGTGCGTATTACTTGCGAGATGAACCACAAAATCCACCTGATCAGCACTATCCAACTCAAGCGACTCATTGATATCATGTGACACAAATTCAAAAAGAGGTGACGCCCAATACCTCTCAAATCTATTCTTTGCCTTGTTAAGATTCCGTCCCAATGCATACACCTTGCAATTCAATTCATGAAGGTTTTTTTCCATTAAAACATCAATCAAAAAACTGCCAATCAAGCCGCTAGCTCCGGTAATCAAGATACTTTTATTGCTCAGCTTTTCCCACGGCAATTCCAAACTAGCTACATATTTAATGTCTTCTCTATAAATTGAATTATCTATCATAGCCCTCTCCTTATTTCAGCCAGCTGTCTTTATCTGCCTTTAAGTAAGCCTTGAACATTTCAAGATCATCTTTAGTTGTCAATTTGATGTTCTTATCGGAGCCGGCTGCAAAGTAAAGGCGCTCTCCTAATTCAACCATCATTGTATTGGTATAAGACGACCCATAAATACCGATTTCTTTTTCAAATGCCTCATGATACTTACGATCTAATAAATCAAATTTATAAGCCTGCGGTGTGGAAACTCGACGGAGCGTTTCACGCGGAATATACTGCGTGGTCGTAGCCTCATCCTCTTTGTCTACTACAAAAATCTGCTCATTATACGGCATAGATGTTACAGCGTTTCCATACTGATTGCATTTGCTAATCACGTCTGTAAGAACAAATGGCTCCACCAGTGGACGAATACCATCATGGATAATCACTGTATCATCCGGATTTGCCTTACCCTCCAGATTATATACTCCATTCCGAATTGACTCCTGGCCTGTGCTTCCGCCAGACACAATCCACTTTAATTTATCAATATTAAACTGTTTAGCATATGCCCACACAATATCATGCCAACCATCAATGCAAACAACTTCAATCGCATCAATTTGAGGATGTTTCTGAAAGCTCTCCAATGTGTAAATGAGAACCGGCTTATCATATACATTAATAAACTGTTTGGGAATATCCTGTCCCATACGATGTCCTGAACCACCTGCGATAATAACTGCAATGTTTGCCATACGACTAAATCTCCTTTTTTATTTCACATTAAAAATATTTTTCAAAGAAACCACCATTACCATAAAATTCAAAACAAAGTAGCCGACGGTAAACAAATCCATAATGTTAAAAATCACCGCTATCAACATCAAGACCTGAACGAATCCTGCTATAGATGTTAAATTCAAAGCAACCAATTTAACGAAACCATATTCTGATTTGTCTTTCACTGATTTCATTGAACCTTGATCACCCAATGTAGTAATCGCTTTATGCATGATAAAGCGAGGAAATATCACAAATATTCCAGACAATGCTCCCAGAACAATATAAGAATCTAAAGGCAACTGAACAATATTTTGAAATAATCCAGGATTGTGTGCTGCTGCCACTCCCCATCCAAAAAAGGATAAGACCATAGCAATATATCCACTCATCGCATCGTACACGCTACCCATCTTTGAAAACTGTCTTTTATATCTTGCAATGTTTCCGTCAACTCCATCTAAAAGATTCCACAGGAAGAACATCAGCCATCCTACAATCAACACGGCCCTTGTATTTCCAATACACATAAGTGCGAAGCCAATAATTATTGGAATAATAGAAATCAAGGAAACTGCATTTGGTGAAATATTTGTGTATAAAAACGGAATGGTCAAGATATAAGACAGGGGTCTTCCAACATAAAAAGCGAAATAGTCATTTTTTGCAGACTTTCTCTTTTCAGGACTCATCGTTTTATTTTCTATATCTTTTGGTGTAATCATTTTAATTTTGTTCTCCGTTAAAATTTAAAAGTATCTTTCAGTCCCAGCCACTTCTGGTCCTTATCGCTCAAATTCAGCGCGGTACCATCTTCCAGCGTGTAACCCTCTGCGCTTGCGCTACCCTTGTACTCGCCCTTCAGTTCCGGCCACTCGATACCGATCTCCGGGTCGTTCCAAGCCATACCACCCTCATCATTCGGATGCCAGAAGTCATTAACCTTATAGCAGAATTCTGCTTCATCGCTCAAAACGAGGAAGCCGTGCGCAAATCTCTCTGGGATGAGGAACTGCTTCTTATTCTCAGCAGACAGGGTCACACCATACCACTTGCCATAGGTTTCAGAATTGCTTCTCAGGTCTACGGCAACATCGAACACAGTGCCACGCACGGCGCGCACCAGCTTGCACTGCGGATATTGCTTCTGGAAATGCAGGCCACGCAGCACACCCTTTGTGGACATAGACTGATTATCCTGCACAAAGTGGATATCGATACCAGCTTCCTTCATATCTTTTTCGTTATAGGTTTCCATGAAATAGCCACGAGCATCGCCGTGAACAGCAGGCTCAATCACACAAAGACCCTCGATGCCGCCTACATTTTTCTCTACTCTAATCTGTCCCATTTATTATTTCCTCCAGTTACTATTCGTTCTTAAGACCTTGTTTTGTCCGCCAATTATTACGTTGGGTTGCTCTATCTTCTTCGATACAATTCCACCGTATGCGACAACGGAATCATTTCCAATTAAGCTTCCTTTTAGAACCGAGCTATTTGCCGCAAGCCACACATGGTTTCCAATACAAATTTCTTCATACCGAGGCATTTCCTGCGCACTGTGTAACATTGCATGCCCATCTCCGTCAATGATTGTCACATTCCAACCCAGCAGAGCATCATTTCCAAACTCTATCTTTTTTCCTGCATTTATGATGCAATCCGCATTACAGTAAAAATTACATCCCAAAATCAATTCGCCATCAACAATAATTTGCGTACCTCTGCCGATTGTTGCCCCCCCCGAATAATCAGAGATGCACTATCAGCCACAGACCAAAATGTATTTTTTCCTAACCCAAATGACTGACCAACACCTATTCCGATATGCTTTTGAAGATTCTCAACTTTTACAGAATTTCTTTTTCCCATGTGATCTATTTTGACTTTTTTCCCGACACGGAAAGGCATCTTCATAGCTGACTTAAAAGGTAAATAGTAAAAATTGAAATACAGTGTTTTTAAGATACTGATATCTTTCATTTCTTCTATCTCCTCTTACTGCTCGATTTCTTTCAGATAACGGCTTAATGCATCCTGCCAAGTCGGAAGCGGAGTGAATCCAGCTTCCACCAGCTTGCTCTTATCCAGACGGCTATTGAACGGACGAGCAGCCTTGCTCAGACCGTACTCCGCTGTGGTCACCGGCAGGACTTCCGTCTTATAGCCAGCCTGACGGTAGATTTCTTTCGTGAAATCGTACCAGCTGATGTAGCCTCCCTCGTTGGTAGCATGGTAGTAACCGTACTTCTCGGTTTCATTCATATCAACGAGCAGCCGAGCCAAATCGTATGTATAGGTCGGTGTGCCGATCTGGTCATTGACCACACGGACAATGTCATGGGTCTTGCCAACATTCAGCATGGTCTTGATGAAGTTCTTACCATTCAGACCGAACACCCATGCAATGCGGACAATGAAATACTTCTCCAGCGTCTGACTGACTGCCAGCTCACCTTCCAGTTTCGTCTGACCGTACACATTCAAAGGTTTGTAATCCTTGCAGTCCGGCTGCCAAGGCTCGGTTCCCTGACCGTCAAATACATAGTCCGTACTGATATAAGTCATCTTGCAATCCAGCTTCTTGCAAACATCTGCAATGTTCTGGGTGCCGCCAGCATTGATAGCACGAACTTTTGCTACTTTATCGTCATCCTCTGCCATGTCCACAGCAGTCCATGCTGCACAGTGGATCACGGCATCCGGTTTTGCTTCAGTAATTGCTTTCTCGACAGCATCTTTGTCAGTAATGTCAAGAGCTACATACGGAGCTTTCGTTACCGCAGAGCCATCAGCCACACCGCTGTAGGTTTCTTGAATATCAGAGCCAACACCTTCATGGCCGCGCTTCAGCAGCTCGTTCATTACATCATGACCCAGCTGACCGCCAACACCAGTTACAAAAAACTTCATGTTCTTTCCTCCTGTTAGCGGTTCCCGTACATTTTCTCATAGTAGTTCTGATACTCACCGCTGATGATGGTCTCCCACCACTCACGGTTATCGAGATACCACTGAATAGTCTTCTTAATGCCGTCCTCGAACTTGGTCTCCGGCAGCCAGCCCAACTCATTGTGGATCTTGGTCGGGTCAATTGCGTAACGCATATCGTGGCCCTTACGGTCGCCAACGTGGGTGATCAGGCTCTCCGGCTTGCCCAGCTCCTTACAGATAATCTTCACAATCTCGATATTCTGTTTTTCGTTGTGGCCACCAACATTATAGACTTCACCAACACGTCCCTTATGGATAATCAGGTCAATAGCCTTGCAGTGATCTTCCACATACAGCCAGTCACGAACATTCAGACCTTCACCATAAACAGGCAGCGGCTTGTCAGCCAGTGCGTTAGCAATCATCAGCGGAATCAACTTCTCCGGGAAGTGATACGGGCCATAGTTGTTGGAGCAACGGGAAATGGTCACAGGCAGACCGTAGGTACGGTGGTAAGCCAGAACCAGCAGATCAGCGGCAGCCTTGGAGCTGCTGTACGGAGAGCTGGTGTGGATCGGAGTTTCCTCGGTGAAAAACAGGTCAGGACGATCCAGCGGCAGGTCACCATAAACCTCATCGGTAGAAACCTGATGGTAACGCTGGATGCCGTACTTGCGACAAGCATCCATCAGCACACTGGTACCGATGATATTGGTCTGGAGGAAGATGCCCGGATCTTCGATGGAACGGTCAACATGAGATTCTGCCGCAAAGTTGACCACGATATCCGGATGTTCTTCTTCAAACAGCTTATCCACAGCTTCACGGTCACAGATGTCGGCTTTCACGAAGCGGAAATTCGGGTTATCCATAACAGGTGCCAGTGTGGACAGATTGCCTGCGTAGGTCAGCTTGTCCAGGCAAATGATCCGGTAATCCGGATACTTCTTCAACATATGGAACACAAAGTTACTTCCAATAAAACCAGCGCCGCCGGTAACAATAATATTCATGATTTAATCTCCTCTAACTTATCTTTACTTGATCTCGAATTAATACAGATGCTCCTGATACTTGCCGTCCATGACATCCTTCAGATACTGGCCATACTGGTTCTTCTTCATGACTTCATAAACTTCCATCAGTTCATCCTTGCTGATCCAGCCATTCAGGTATGCAATTTCCTCCAGGCAGGCAATCTTACGATGCTGATGCTGCTCCACCGTCTTCACGAAGTTGGTAGCATCAACAAGGCTCTCGTGTGTACCAGTATCCAACCAAGTGAAGCCCTGCCCCAACAGCTCTACATTCAGGGAGCCATCTTCCAGATAGATGCGGTTCAGGTCGGTAATCTCCAACTCACTACGAGCAGACGGCTTCAACTGCTTTGCATAATCAACCACACGGTTATCATAGAAGTACAAACCAGTCACACAGTAATTGCTCTTCGGGTGCTCCGGCTTTTCCTCGATGGAAATGGCCTTGCCGTTCTTATCAAACTCCACAATGCCGAATCGCTCCGGATCGTCCACATAGTAGCCGAACACTGTTGCGCCTTTGCCGTTTTCTGCTTTATCCACTGCTGCCTGCAGGCGTTTCTTCAATCCGTGGCCCGCAAAGATGTTGTCGCCTAACACCATTGCCACAGAATCATTACCGATAAAATCAGCACCAATGATAAAGGCCTGTGCCAGTCCATCCGGAGAAGGCTGAACAGCATAGGTCAGATTCACACCAAACTGATGACCATCACCCAGCAGGTTCTCGAAGCGAGGCGTATCCTGCGGTGTGGAAATAATCAAAATGTCACGGATGCCGGCGTTCATCAGAACGGACATCGGATAATAAATCATCGGTTTGTCAAAAATAGGTAAGAGCTGCTTGCTTGTCACCTTCGTTAATGGATACAGGCGTGTACCTGATCCTCCTGCCAAAATAATACCCTTCATAACTGTTTCCTCCGTCATTTATAATCTCTCAAACAGTTTCCCGTGTTCCTCAGAAACTCTCCGAGCGTCAAACCTGTTATGTACATCTTCCATACCTTGTGTCACCAATCTATCTTTTAAACCATCTTCCTGATAGATCCGCAACACAGCATTACTTGCCCCAACATAGTCATCTACTTCAACAAGCAAACCATTTTCTCCGTCCCGGATTATGTTCGGAATAGCGTCCACCCTGCTTGCTACAATGGGCTTGCCTGCCATCATGTATTCAGGAAGAGCCAAACCGAAGCCCTCCCAACGACTTAACAGACAAGCAACATCAAAAAGCTCCACATAGCTCATTGGATTATCAACCCAACCTGTGATATGTAAGCTGTCCGAGAAACCGTTGTCTGCCACATATTTTCTAATCTCGGCTTCCTGATTTCCATTACCAACAATAATGAAGTGTGCATTTGGAATAGCATCCTTCACCTGCTTTGCCATCTTAACAAAGACATCTGGTGCTTTTTGAGGACTCATTCGCCCAACCATTCCAACGACAAATGCATCTTCTGGGATGTTCAGGTCTTTTCTCTTGACGGCACCATGTATTCCATTTTCATAGGCATCGATGTCCACACCATTAAAAATGACTTGCAGTTTATCATCTCTGCAAATCTTCTTTTCCAGTGCAGACTGCTTTTCTGCATCTGAAATACATATGATTTTGTCACAGAACGGAGCAGCTACCCTCTCAATCGCTGTGTACATTGCCTTTTTCTTTGCAGAACACCGCATATTAAATGCCCAGCCGTGTGGGTTGTATATGCAGTGGTTCTTCAAACCAATATCCGCGACACGAGCAATCGCTCCGGCTTTGCTGGAATGAGCGTAGACAATATCCGGGTTGTATTTCTTTATCAGTGCTCTAACCGCTCTAATGGTCTTTAAGTCGTTGCCTCCAATGGCTCTGGTCATCTCGACCTGTTCAAAAGAATCCACCAATCCTCTGTAGTCTTCTTCATGGAAATCCTGTGAGCAAACCAGTATATTCTCGAACTTTTCCATATCCAAATACTTGAGAAGCATTCGGATGTAGCGGTCCACGCCACCTGCAGCCTGCGCCACATGCAGTATTTTGATTTTATTTTTCCTCATCTCCAAATACCCCTCATCTTTTTTCTTTCCGCAATCTATCTACACACCCTTATCGGATGGTATTTCATTTTTATAAAGCCCCTGTGTGATAATCACAGTCGGCTAAGTGTTGTGTCTTTCTGTCGTATCCTCTCGGCGCAGCAATCATATTTCCCTTGTTTTCTACTTCATAAAACATCCGTTGAGTACACTCGTCTCTATTTCTCTATAGCCGAAGTGTTGATTTATACAGTCGAACCCCGTATACCCTGCAATGACGTTTTTTCTAAGTGTTGGATTGTTGAATCGAACCCTGTCGGTGCATGTGTTTTGTTAAAACTGTACATATCATTCAATCCGGTTCTCACCATTCGTTGTTCGTTATGAACAAATCATTCACTCTCACCGCACAAAACATGTAATTATCATCACAATCCATGCTCTACTCAACAGCTGTTTTATGAAGTAGAAATCATCTATTTTTCTTTAATTTTCATGACTCAACAAACCGTTATGATGTTGCTGTCATTAGCGGGTCAGATAGTGTACTCAACAGCAGTTTCAGACGTTAATGATAAACTCATGGATTTTTGTTGTTTTCTCCTGTTTTTCGCCATTTCTATGCTTCTTCTGAAAAAGATGTGCCAATTTTGTGCCACAGGGGTCAAAGGTTCAGCATTTTGTATAAACATCCGGCATTTTTAGTTCATATAGCTGTGAAATATAACCAATTTTAGCACCCCATATAGTGTGCAAAACAGGCTCTTTTTGACGCTGCTACGTCAATATTGTTTGTTGAGTAGACATTTCTGGACTAAACGCTCATTGAAGTAGTTGGTTGAAAGCGACCTATAAAGCTCACTTATTGCGATATGTCGTTACATATCGGCTATTTAATACATAAAACAGGACTTCAAAATCTTCTATTTTTCATGGACTTTTACGCCAGCTTTTAGCGTTCCTGGCGTAAAAAGCTCACTTATCCCATATAAGTGATTAAGCTCACTTATTTTATTTTTTACCGGTAATAAGTGATTAAACTCACTTATTTTGACCGAATGACAAGCTCATCTGAAAAAAGCGGATGGCGTGAAAAGCTCACTTTTTATAAGTGAACAAAATCACTTACTTCTCGGATGCACTTTTTCAAGCAAAAAATGAGCTTAATCACCTATTTTCCACATCCAAACTGCTGTCGTAACCCACATTTCCTGCAAAAAGCGGCATGGACAAATGATGATTGTGTTACTCAGTATGTGTGATTTATTGAGTAGACTTGCGTGATTATAATCACTGATGGGCTGGAAAACGGCATAAGTGAGCTTAATCACTTATTTTTTCTGCGTTTCACAGTGGATTTTCCGTAGTCCACATGGACATAAGTGATTTTATTCAGCCATCCGGTTAGGCGGCTGTTTTGTTGAGTAGACTCTTTTTTGTGATTAAAATCACTTTTTTGTTGAGTAGACTTGTCAGTGATTAAAATCACTCTTGGGGCGGATGCTGTTGAGTAGACTCCGGCGAACATAAAAAGTAGCCCACCCGGTATCTTTCCCACAGGCTGATCATCAGCACCTTGGAAAGTAACCGAGTGGGCTACCACTCTTCTTCAATCTTCTATTTTCTTCTGTCTTCCCCAGTGTTCCCCCTGTCTGCCCCACCGTCGCGTTTCACGACTCCCCTTGCATTGTTTTCCGCTGCCGAAGAATAAACGCGACACAGGGGCTTTGTGGGGCAAACGTGGGGATGGGCGTAGGAAGCCGGAAATTAAAGAACCCCAGAAACAAAAAATCCTCACGCCCGAAAAGCGTGAGAAAATGTACATATTATAATAAGGTAGGAACTGGTGTGGACATATGCTCGGTAATGCGGTATACTCAAATTATCAAATCAAGACCTGCTAATAAAAGTCAAGGGGTGATTTGAGAAAAATCCTGAAATCCGAGTCAGTAGTTAGAAGCGTAACTCAAACAAGCCGTTAAGCGCTTAAAAAGTGACAGCCTACCGAAAAGTATATGAATGGGTTGGTTAATTGGAACTTGTTGAATCCATTACAGCCTTAACTTTAGCGTAGTAGATGCGCAAAAACTTGTTAGCTGAAGCCATCATGTAAACTTTGTAGGGCTTTCCTTCAGAACGCTTTTTGTCCATAAATCTATAAACAGGTTCATCTTGTGGCTGCGTCTGCAAAATGACAGTCATAATCAGAAACAGTGTTCTGCGCAAAACGGCAGAACCAACCTTACTGATTCCCTTGTCGCTTCCCACGACCTTTCCGGAATCATTCAGCTGCGGCTCGATTCCCGCAAAGGCAATGAGAGATTTCTTGGAAGAGAAACGGCGGACATCCCCAATCTCAGCCATCAGCTGAGGTCCGAGGGAAGGGCCAACGCCGTACATCTTCATCACTGTATCAAATTCAGGAAGTTGCTGAGAAAGGCGAAGCATTTCCTGCTGGAATGCAGCCACTGACTTAGAGACAGCTTTCAGTTGAGCAACCTGTTGCTGAATAAGAAGTTTTGAGGTTGCAGATTTCGGAAGAGAAGCAGCATTAACTGCACAAGCATAAATTTCATCCGATTTTGAACGAGTGAAGTTGTAACCGTGCTTCTGGCACCACTTCAAATACTTTTCAGCAAAGGCATCCGTAGAAAGGCTTGAAACACACTCGCTGTGCCAGAAATCCCCGATAAAATCGACCCATTTTTCGCATCCATTGCTCTTCGCAGGGCTTGAAAACAACTTGTTAGCATCTGGAAAGGTCAGGTCAAGAGATGAAATCAGATTGTTCTTCAGCATAGTACGAATCGCTACAGCTTGCTGATACTGGCGATAACAATTCTTCAAGGCCAGCCGGGTATCATCTTCGGGAAGGTACTGTCGCAGGCGTATCCACTTGTCAAGCGTATAGTTAGCGATTTTAACAGCGTCTTTTCTATCCGTCTTGACACGTCTTAAACTGTTGTTATCGTAGTCATGAATCAGAACAGGATTGACTACGGAAACAAATAAGCCCGCATCGTGTAAAACGAAAGCAACTGGTTTGTGGTAATTTCCGGTGGCTTCCAGAACAACGCGGGTTTCTCCGTCCAGAGCTTTGAGCTTTCCAGCCAGCTCGTGCAGGTTCTGGGCGGTATGTAAAACTTCAAAGGGTTCGAGTACCACTTCTCCGAAGGGGCGCATAACACAAACCATGCTCTTTCCTTTGGAAACGTCAATGCCTACTGCGTTCATGATTTTTCCTCCATTATTTTGTATTTGCAACCGGTATCCATCTTTTACTCGTTGCCGATTCGATCTATTTGGTGACACGAAC
>Ga0129311_1000954_pt1 | contig 22462 bp, 23 predicted proteins | sample Go1ome_FD_94435 | JGI IMG/M metagenome (GOLD analysis project Ga0129311, IMG submission 94435) | Western lowland gorrila individual fecal microbial communities from Wisconsin, USA - Go1022B metagenome | ecosystem: Host-associated > Mammals > Digestive system > Large intestine > Fecal | place... | reverse complement strand
GTCCAAGTAACTGGCTCTACTGCTTGCCAAAGCAAGTAACCGGCTTTGCCGCTTAGCTAGTCTAAGACCTTTTTGTTGCTCAGGTACTTAAAAAGGTTAAATTTACAATAGTGTTGCGGAATTTGTAAAGCAAGACATGCAAATGAAGAAAAAAGCTAATAAAATGAAATGTAAATAGCTGATATTCAGTATTTATGATGTGATAATGTGTTGTGTAATTGTTTCTCGTTTCTGCACTTAATTGTTCCTTTTTTGTGCGTATTTTGTTTCTTGTTTGTTTCTCGTTTTCGGGGATTTTTAGTACCTTTGCAATACGAAATCAATAAGAAGAAACGGCTATGGCAAGAAACAAGAAAACATCAAAGCTCAAAGAGCCAATCCGTCTTAGGATGAAAGACCTGAGCAACGGAAATAAGAGCCTGTATCTGGACATATACAGAGACGGCAAACGTTCGTATGAGTACTTGAAGATGTACATCATTCCTGAAACGGACGATGAAGCACGCAAGCGGAATCAAGCTACGCTGATTGCCGCCAATGCCATAAAGTCGCAACGCATCATTGCGATGACGAATGGCGAGGCGGGCATCAAGAAACAAGAAGAGAAGCCAAAGGTGTACCTTGTGGATTGGCTGAACACTTTCATGGAACATCAAACCAAGCGTGGAAAGAAAGATGCTCCACAGATAAGAATTGTTATACGTATCATCAAAGAAACCGTTGGCGATAAGTTCACTTTGGATGAAATTGACAAAGCTTTCTGCCAAAGTTTCATTGACTATCTCTTGAACGAGTACAAAACTATACAAGGCGAACATATAGCCGCTAGTACGGCTTGTAACTATTATCGTGTGTTAAATGGGGCGCTAAACGCTGCGGTTAGGGATGAATTGATAAAGATAAACCCATTCACAAAGATCAGCAGTGCGGACAAAATAAAGAAGCCCGAAAGCAAGCGTGAATATATGACAATTGACGAGGTGCGAAAGTTGATAACCACGCCAATGGAAAACGAGGCAGTAAAGAGTGCGTACCTATTCTCTTGTTTCTGTGGATTGCGCATTAGTGACGTAATAGGCTTGAAATGGAAGGATGTGTTCTGTGATGGCAATCAATACCGTTTGCAAGTTGTCATGCAGAAAACAAAAGCACCGATATATTTGCCTCTTTCATCGGAAGCTATAAAATGGATGCCAATGCAGAACGGGAAAGGACCTGAGGAAAAAGTTTTTGACTTGCCTTCAGTTCCATGCATCAATGCACTGATAAAACCGTGGGCAAAGGCAGCAGGTATAACCAAACATTTCACCTTTCACACAGCCCGACACACGTTTGCTACAATGATGCTGACGCTTGGGGCGGATTTGTACACAACTTCCAAGTTGTTAGGGCACACAGACGTGAGAATGACGCAGGTATACGCCAAAATCGTTAACAAAAAGAAGGACGAGGCTGTTAATTTAGTTAACGGTCTATTCGATTAGGTAACTATGAGACATGACATAATACGGAATTTTACAATCAAACGCAAGACTCTGGCTACATCAGTGGTCAGAGTTTTTTGCGTTATTACATCACATCATAATTAATTGAACAATGACCACAAAAATTGGCGGTCATCTCTCTTTTTGAGAAATGGCAAACAGTACACAGACATTTCGTGAACGACAAGGACGAATTGCACGGATTATGGACTATTCTTCTGGCAGCAAGATTTGGCTATCGGAATGAAGTGACAAATGGCGTAAAGACACACCAACGCTTTGTTGAGGACTTTGCTTGCAGCCACAAGCATGTGAACTGCAACAAGGTGGGTTGCAAGAATGTGCACAGGAGAAATCACAACATTGCCAAGCGCATACTAATGGAACGCCATGACCTTGCACAACATCTATTCAACAGTGACGCATTCACATTGGAGGACTGCATAAAAATGAAAAACGTCTTTGATACGACGGATGCCCCTCCACCAAACATCATGTCTTATGAGGACGTTTCAGAAACAAAGCGTCCGCTATCTTTCGATTGTCACCTGACCAAAGAACAGATGGTTCGCATTGCCCACTGCGCAAATACGAATCATCTGTTTTGTGTATCAGAGGTATCGATTGACGACATGCAGTCCTTGTTGGAATGTAAAAGCAATTTCAGCCTTAAAGTAGAGAACGCCCGTAATGTAGCTGTGCTATTCAATGCCCTATTGGAGGGTAACCTCATTGGCTGGAACTGGAAGAAAGCAATGGAGAACGGTGGACATCTGCTGTCAAGGAAAACCGGCAAGCCAATAAGTGCAACAACCCTGTCGAGTGCGCTATCTGACATAAAAAGAAAACCTACGCCAACAAGTAAGCGCATCGAGGATGAGATAAGAGTAATAACAATGCTACGTCCCTCAATATAATAAGGTGTAAGTATGTATGGGACTTTCTGTGACAAAGAAAAGGGTGTCCGTAGTTGGGTATACGTGTCATATTTATGAGAACGATCATAGCCAAACAGATGAAAAACGGCAGTAACGTATAGTAAGTGAAAGGAAGACCATGACAGGTACCATTACAATTGGCACTTGTCATGGTCTTTTTCTTTCATCGTCCTCTTAGCCACTATACCTTTGCACCCCGAAAGCATGCAGCTAACGGAAGGACGCTTCCACATTTACGAACAATCAAAATAAGAGCACAACGATGTTGAACAACCGAACAACATTTATGGAACGACTCAATGACAGAGTGACCGCCATAGAAACATTGCTCCAAAAGCTGGAGCCTATAGAGGGACTATTGGAACGTCTGACTCTATTAGAGGAGAATATCTACACAACCAAGAACGTATTGACCTTTATGGAGGCGTGTGTTTATCTCGGCATTTCGGAAAGTCTGCTGTATAAACTGACATCAAGTAAGGAAATACCGCACTACAAGCCACGAGGCAAGATGCTGTACTTTGACAAGACGGAACTGGATGCCTGGCTCAAACAGAACAACGTGCCTACATTGGGAAATATCATTGGTGATGAAGGCTGTGGCATGGGACGTGAAGAAGCCAATGCAGCATTAGAAGAAGAAAAGAAGAAGAACAAGCGCGTGCCTTATTTTGCGAGGGTACGCTACTCCAAACGAAACAAGCAGTAAAGAGAACAGCTACATGATAATCAACGAAGAGCTACAGAATGTGCGTCTGTCACAGATTTTGAAGGACGCACTGATAAAAGCGACCGATACCTACAGTACGCCGCCGCAGATAATATGGATAGACAACTCAACAATAGCGACTTTGGGTAATTTCAGTGCTTCGACAGGTAAGGCGAAAGCGAAGAAGACTTTTAACGTCTCAGCATTGGTTGCAGCATCATTGGCAAATGGTCAGGTGTTGAACTACCATGCCAGTCTGCCTGAGGGCAAACGACGAATCCTCTATGTTGATACGGAGCAGAGCCGCTACCATTGCCACAATGTATTGGAACGTATTCTGAAATTGGCAGGACTCTCAACAGCTACGGACAACGAGAACCTTGACTTCATCTGTCTGAGAGAGTACACACCTGCCGTAAGGATTGAGGTTATAGACTATGCACTGAGCCATAACGAAGGATATGGACTGGTAATCATTGATGGTATCAGAGATCTGTTGCTTGACATCAACAATGCAGCAGAATCGGTAGAAGTAATCAACAAGATGATGGAATGGTCGTCAAAATACAACATCCATATTCATTGCGTTCTTCATTTGAACAAGGGGGACAATAATGTGCGTGGGCATATCGGAACTGAAATGAACAACAAAGCAGAAACAGTGCTTGTTATCAGCAAGAATACCAATAACCCAAACATCAGTGAGGTAAAGGCGCTGCACATCAGAGAGAAAGAGTTCAAGCCGTTTGCATTCACTGTAAACGAACAGGGATTGCCAGAACTGGCAACCGATTATGATAGTTCTGAGGACGAACATGGCAAAAGCGCACCGCTCAAATATACCGACCTAACCATAGAACAGCATGAAGAGGCTTTGGCATCAGCTTTTGCTGGTAAGCCTATCAAGGGCTTTGAGAAAACCATTCAGGCAATGATACTTGCATACGAGGCTATAGGGTTCAAGCGAGGTCGAAGCGTGATGGTGAAAGTGTTGCAGTACTTAATGAACGACTTGAAGTTGGTGAAGCGATACGACAAGATGTTCTATTATGGAGAAGTTCCGACAAATGTGCAACTGTTTGAGGAGGACGAATAAAACACTTTAGCAAACACTTTACTTTACGGGTGTGCCTATAGAGAATGAAGTAAATGAAGTGTTTTTGAAGCCCCTAAAAGACCAATATGTGATAAGACGAAATGGGCTTAAAAACACTTCGGAATATGGTTTACTTTATCGGGGTGCCTATAGAGGATAAAGCAAATAAAGTAAAATTGGAATATGAAGTCTATTGGCAGGTGTTACAGAAAGATCTATCTGAAAACACTTCGGATTTTCGTTTACTTTATGGGCATGCCTATAGTAAATGAAGCAAACAAAGTGATTGACAAGTAGTAAATATGGAATAAACAACAGAAAAAAGTAATGGATATTTCAGAAGCTAAGAAAATAAGCATAGTGGATTATCTTGAAAATATGGGATATACCCATGCCAAAATTCAAAGAGGGCAATATTGGTACCGCTCACCATTGCGTGAAGAGAAAACACCATCGTTTGTAGTGAATAACAATCTCCATGAATGGTATGACTTTGGAATTGCAGAAGGCGGTGATTTGATAGAGCTGGGCAAACGTATGTATAACACCAATGACATACATACCGTTCTGACTATGATAGAACGTGATAGCAATGGTCTGGTAAAAGAGAAAAAGACAGAGATGCGTCCATCGTATACAAGCGTAGAAGTAGAAGATGATATGATTGATTTGCGAGTGATGCCACTAAGGAACTATGCCCTAACATCCTATCTCCAATCAAGAGGTGTTGATATTGGAATCGCCACAACTTTCTGCAAGGAGATTCACTATACATTGAGAAATAAGAAATATTTTGCTATCGCATTTCCAAATAAATCTGGTGGTTTTGAGGTACGCAATCCCTATTACAAGGGATGTATCAAGAACAAGGATGTTTCTGTCTTTTATCATACCAACGGAATGACTCAGGAACATATATGTGTTTTTGAAGGCTTTATGGATTTTCTGTCGTATATGACATTGCGCAAGAAAGGCAATACGGAAATCTGTGTGGATGGTATGGTTGATGTGTTAGTGATGAACTCTGTTGCCAACCTGAGAAAGTCCATGGATTTTCTGGAACCATACAAAGAAGTCCATTGTTATCTCGACAACGACATTGCCGGGCAAAAGACAGTGGAGACATTTGTCGGACTGTTCGGGGAAAAGGTAAAGGATGAGTCGGCAAGGTATCGTGAGTATAAGGATCTGAATGATTTGCTGCGAGGGAAAAAGCGGTAAGTTATAAAAACAAAAGATAACTCGTTAATTTGTAAAATCCTCACAGATTAACGAGTTATCTTTAACATTTTGCGACATATAAGCCCCAACCTAACGGTATGGCATATTATGAAATCTTGGGTGATCGATAAGCCGAGGTGTTGTACCAATTTGTGTCGTGCTTATATCGAGCAACGGCGATAGATGGGCTTATACCCTTTGACTCTGCGGTGACAGCGATTGTTTTCACAATCTTAAATGGTGAGAGGCTTTTGCATCCAACTTTCATTATATCACCCCAAACAGTATCTGGAATTAGTGTTTGTCGTGCAAATTCATTCGCCTCCTTCTCTCTTGGATCTGTGGCGTAAGAACCATCATCTACGGAAATAAATGCAGTTTGCTCTTTTGTTAGATGCCTATCTATGTGACAAAGTTCGTGCAAAACATCAAAAACCAGCTTGTCCATATCATTGTAGCGATACGTCACTGTAATAACAGGATGTGCATCCGCCATTGTTGAGAAGGCATCAATAGGAGCCTTGTCCAATTTGGGTACCTCTATATATAGAATGCCATATTTATTAAGGCTTTCTTTGATAGTTTCAATCGTAAGAGTTCTCGCATTGGCCATAGCCGCAATTTCTGATGCAGCTTTTAAGGCATTGCCTTTATTGTATTGGATGGGCAATGTTGGCGCTTCGGCTATACTGATATTATTCAAAATAAGCCAAGTAAGCATGTTCTTTTCATCTATCTGCACTTTCTCACTATGCTTATACAAGCCAGCAACTTGCATTTTTAGTTCTTCTGCAGAAAGCAAATCAAAAGAAACAATGCTTTTAAGTTGTGCGACACGTTCTGCACATGGCATAAGTGACATATTCAACCTCTTGTATAATACCTTAAGATTGAACATGTCACCACATGCCGCTTCGAAGTCAGTCGCTTTTTGCTCGTTACTTTTCTTTTCTTCTATGGCTTTGCAGTCATAGACGTAACCATTATGAAGACTCATCCAATTCTTGTACGATATGCCAAGGGCTTTCTCTAATTTTATGGCTAAATCCTCATTTAGATTGCGTTTGCCTTTAATGAATTCATTTAGGTGTGTCGGCTGAACACCTATCATTTGTGCAAAATCTTTTTGTTTGATACCTCGTTCCAGCAACTCCTCGCGCAGGACTTCTCCAGGATGGATAGCCCTTGCTGGAACTAACCTTTTACTTTTTGTTGCCATAATGGGTACTATCAATTTCTATTAATTCTACTTCTACTCCGTCTTCCGTTTCTGTAAATAACAGGCGTTCGACCTTACCGTTTACAATTCTTACCGAGCTACGTGGGTCATGTGCCAGCTTCTCGTAATGCAAAAAACTATACTCATACAATTCTCTTGTCGTTTCTGTTCGGTACATGATGCTTGCTGCCCGAATGTAACCATCTACAAGTTTCTTGTTCTTGCACAATTGCTTGTATTTGCGGTCTTTGGTCTTGCCTGTTTCATATAGTTCGGATAACGCTTCATCTTTGAAAGTTATCTTCATTCAGGTGAAATGCTTTATTTTTCTGCAAAGGTACTGCAAAATTCCCATATTTGGTAATTTAATCGATAAAAAGTATTCGGAAAGCCTAAAATTTAACGCCAAACACGCGGTTTATGTTTATATGGTGAGTTATGGTGAATGGGTGTGTTTGCAGAGATTGCTTCCAAACCTATAAACAGCCTTCAAGTATGAAAAACAAGTATGATTACGTTTTTATTCTCAATTGATGTTAAGAAACAGGCTCTGTCGGGTCTGTTTTTCTTTTATCCCAATCTTTCGCTGTTTCTTTGCAATCGCTTTGGAAAGGCGCACGACCAAACGGCATGGACAAAAGAGATACTGTATCTGTGGGCAATGTGCAGCCTTTCCTACTGCTTTAACCTATAGTTTGCGAGTATGCAGAGAGAGGTCAGCAGAATATAAAGAACGGAAAGAAACAATAATGTATAATCAAACTTAAAAAGAAATGAGTTCATACTTGACATTCGTACTTGTATTGACGGCAATATACATCATCTACTATGCTGTCATCATTACCAAAGACCTCTATGGCAAGAAAGATGATGCCAAAACAAACGAGGAAGTGTTTGACGTGAGTGGCATGGCGGACGCAGAAGAAAGTGTCGCTGTGGAAGAGAACGACGGAGGGTTCAGCATCGGAGGGAACAGTTATGATACACAGGTGGATGCCGTGAACGAACAGAATGTGGATGATGTTTCCAATTATAATGACAACTCCTATGGTAGTTCAGAGTGTTCCGCATATAATCCTACTTCGGGTGTAACAGACGGGGCTACTATGACAAATAAGGAAAACGAAACGAATGGAATGAATGGCGGTAGTGGCTCTGATAAGGGAAAATCTGAAAGTTCTTTTGAAAAATTGAAGGCGAAGATGGAGAACGAGTTGGAAGAAACGGAAACGTATATGTCCAATCCTGTAAGTTCGCAGGAGTTGTACACGCTAATGATTATGCGCGATCCGAAACTAAAATGGGGAGTGATAAAGAACGAGTTATGATGAAAAGAGGCTATTGGGTATTATCCGCCTTGGCACTTGGCATCCCCATCAAGGCAAGTGCCAAGTGTGGTGGCGTGAACTATAGTTGGGGAGCGGACGCACTGGCAAGTATGCACGACTATGTGGTGACGATGATGCTGTATGTGCTCTATCTACTCTATGCCATTGCAGCTATAGTGGCAGTCATTGCCGCCTTGCAGATATACATCAAGATAAACGCAGGGGAAGACGGAGTGACGAAAGCTATCATGATGTTAGTGGGAGCTTGCCTGTTCATCATTGGAGCTTCTATTGTGTTCCCGGCATTCTTCGGGTATCGGGTTTAGAGATAAGTAACGGATAACGCTTTAAGGGAAAGATTGTTGGAGGGTAACACCTTTTGTATGGTAAGCCTTACAGAGCCTTTTTAGGCCGATTAAGCCGTAACAGAAATACATGGTTATAAAGAGCATAGGACAGACAAGGCAAAAACAATAAGGCGGAGATGTTTTTTGCTGTTTCTAAGCCTGTTTGATCCTTCTATGCCAATGGGATAACGAAGCCATAAAGAGAGCCATTCGGAATAATGGTCAGATGATTGGAAAATAATGAAGTGGGATAACAACAGACTCAACTGCAGACGAGTATATAAACGTAACGATTAACAATTAAAAGAAACGAAATGTTTAACAAGACAAAGAACTATTTGAAGAAGACGGCAAAGGGATTTCTGTCTTCAAACCGCATGAAGACGATGGCACTGATGCTCTTGGTGGGCTGCGGTGCAGCAATGGCACAGAACTCGGCTGGTGACTATACTGCCGGGACGACAGCATTAACGCAAGTCACCGAAGAGATCGCCAAATACGTGCCGATTGTGGTGAAATTGTGCTACGCCATTGCAGGTGTGGTAGCCGTAGTGGGTGCTATTTCGGTGTATATCAGTATGAACAACGAGGAGCAGGACGTCAAGAAGAAGATTATGATGGTGGTCGGTGCGTGCATCTTCCTGATTGCAGCAGCACAGGCATTGCCTCTGTTCTTCGGTATCGGATAATCAACACTCCTATGCGTTTATCGGTGAAGACAGCATGATTGCTTGACAGAGCCGTGTGACAGAAACACAAATTCTGTTGAGCCAAAGACAGAGACAAGTTCTCTTGGATTCTGTCTTTAGCGAGACAATGAGCATGAAAGGAGACAATTGTTATGGACGCAGTGAAAGAAGAACGCTATGCGGATTATCTCGTGTTCAAGGGACTGCAAAAGCCACTTGAATTTATGGGATTCCAAGGACGCTACATCTATTGGGCGGCAGGAACGATTGGCGGAGCCATTGTCGGTTTCATCATCGCCTACTGCTTGGTGGGGTTTATTGTGGGACTGGTAGTGCTTGTAGTTGCCATTTCAGCAGGTGCCGCCCTCATATTCCTCAAACAGCGGAAGGGACTGCACACCAAGAAGAGCGACCAAGGCGTGTATATCTACGCCCGTGACAAGAGCCTCTGATGCACGGCGCAGGCACAAAGAGAAGAATCGACAAAACAGAAAGTAAAAAGAGAACCATCATGAATAATGTTAGGTTGATTGCATGTTGAACGAGGTAGGTTCGCTCCGATGGAAGAAAGGGTGAGCCTACCTTAATTTGTTCTTACAGAAGAACAGACAAAAGAGAATAAAAGAATAACAAGAAAGGAACGAAATGATACTATACGTCATCCTGTTTTTCATTGCCCTGTGCATCGGCATGGCTACATCCGTGTATGCCTTCGGTACTGGCGGCAAGCGGAAAAAGATATTCGAGGACATCTACTTCTCGGTGGAGGAAGTGGACGGCATCGGTGTGGTGTATACCAAGAACAGCGACTATTCCGCCATACTGCGTATGGAGAATCCCGTACAGAAATACTCCGCCAATATTGACAGCTATTATGAGTTCACGCAACTCTTCACAGCCATCTGCCATACATTGGGTGAAGGCTATGCCATACACAAGCAGGACGTGTTTACACGCAAACGGTTCAAGGACGACAGCGAGGGCAAGCACGAGTTTCTGTCAGCCGCCTACTTCCGCTATTACGAAGGACGCGAATACACCGACAGCAGCACCTACCTGACCATTACGCAGGAAAACAAGAAAAGCAGTCTGTTCTCCTTTGACCACAAAAAGTGGCGTGATTTCATGGTAAAGGTGCGCAAGGTGCATGACCAACTGAAAGACGCAGGCGTGAAAGCATCATTCTTGGGCAAACTGGAGGCGCAGGAATATGTAGACCGCTTTTTCGCCATGAACTTCAAGGACAAGACGGTGAGCATGACAGGTTTCAAGGTGGATGACGAGACAATCGGCATGGGTGACAGACGCTGCAAGGTGTATAGCCTTGTGGATGTGGACTGCGCCAACCTGCCCGGTGTCATCCGCCCATACACCAACATGGAGGTAAACAACACCAGTATGCCGGTGGATCTGCTATCAGTGGTGGACAATATCCCCGGTGTGCAGTCGGTGGTGTACAACCAAATCATCTTCATGCCCAACCAAAAGAAAGAGCTGGCAGTATTAGACAAAAAGAAGAACCGCCACGCCTCGATGCCCAATCCAAGCAACCTGATTGCCGTGGAAGACATCAAGCGAGTGCAGGATGTGATAGCGAGAGAGAACAAGCAGCTCGTCTATACACATTATAATATTATAGTGACCGTGGCACCCGATGTGGACATACAAAAATGTACGAACCATATAGAAAACACCTTTGGACGTATGGGCATACATATCTCCAAACGAGCGTACAACCAACTGGAGCTGTTCGTCAACTCATTCCCCGGCAACTGTTTCGGGATGAACGAGGACTACGACCGTTTCCTCACTTTGTCGGATGCAGCCGTCAGTCTGATGTACAAGGAGAAAATCGTGCATAGCGAGGACACGCCCTTCAAAGTGTACTATACAGACCGCCAAGGAGTGCCTGTTGCCATAGACATATCGGGAAAAGAAGGAAGGAACAAACTGACCGACAACAGCAATTTCTTTGTACTCGGACCATCGGGCAGCGGCAAAAGTTTTTATGTAAACTCAATGGTGCGCCAAGCCCATGAACAGAACACGGACATCGTGCTGGTAGATACGGGAAACTCCTACGAAGGACTATGTGAATACTTCGGAGGAAAATACATATCCTACACCGAAGAGCATCCCATCACGATGAATCCCTTTCAGATAAAGCGAGAGGAATGGAACATCGAAAAGCTGGGATTCCTGAAAAACTTGGTGATGCTGATATGGAAAGGCAGTCAAGGCACGGTGACGAAGACCGAGGACAAGCTCATTGAGCAGGTCATCAACGAATACTATGAGGCGCATTTCGGACATGACGGTATCGGGCGGTTGTGCTTCAACACATTCTATGAGTTCAGCACAAGGCGCATACCCGAAATCTGTGACGAGAACAGATTGGGAGGCATCGACTTGGCATCGTACAACTACCTGTTGAAGGAGTTTTACAAGGGAGGCAGTCATGAGCAGACCTTGAACGAGGACATGGACAGCAGTCTGTTCGACGAGACCTTTATTGTTTTCGAAATCGACAGTATAAAGGATGACCCTCTGCTATTCCCTTTGGTGACGCTCATCATCATGGACGTGTTCCTGCAAAAGATGCGCATCAAGAAGAACCGGAAGATGCTCATCATCGAGGAGGCATGGAAAGCCATTGCCTCTCCCATGATGGCGGAATATATAAAATATTTGTACAAGACCGCCAGAAAGTTCTGGGCAAGCGTGGGCGTGGTGACGCAGGAGATACAAGACATCATCGGCAGCGAGATTGTGAAGGAAGCCATCATCAACAACTCGGATGTGGTGATGCTGCTCGACCAAAGCAAGTTCAGGGAGCGTTTTGACACCATCAAGACGATACTCGGACTGACGGATGTGGACTGCAAGAAAATCTTTACCATCAACCGACTCGACAACAAGGAAGGCCGCGCTTTCTTCCGGGAGGTGTTTATCCGTCGTGGGCAGACCAGTGCCGTGTATGGTGTGGAAGAACCGCATGAGTGTTATATGACGTATACCACGGAACGAGCCGAAAAAGAGGCATTGAAACTGTATAAGCGTGAACTAAATTGTAATCATCAACAGGCAATAGAGGCATATTGCAGGGATTGGGATGCAAGTGGCATCAGCAAGTCGTTGGCGTTTGCGCAGAAAGTGAATGAGGCGGGACGTGTGTTGAATATAAGCGGCACTGTTAAAGGGTAAGCCTAACTGAGCCATTGACGATAAGACTGATAGGACGAATAAGACAGATGCGACAGGTTGAAAATTCGTGTGAGATAAGCCTTTCTATGCCTTCTTGGGAGGACTAAGCCGTAGCGCAGGAAACGATAATAATATGGCGAATAAGTCGGACAAGACAGATATGGCATTGCGAATAATCGGATGGGATGAGCAAGTAAAAAACTGACATGTCAGTGTAATTGGTAACAATAAAAACAATAGCGACGATGAAACGACTTCTGACAATTATCATGCTGTTGGTCTGTACTTGGGTAAATACAATCCAAGCGCAGTACTACAGCGTGAACTATGACAAGGAAACGGTGGCGGCAATGGCTACGGCTTTCGGAGCGGAAGCCGTGGCAGAAAGCTATTACAACGAGCAGGTGGGTGCCATATTGAAGCACTACAATGCGGCGGAAGTGGCAACGGCAGGGATATTCGCCAGCAAGTTCTTGGAACGCAAGGCACTGACCGACTTGGGACTGTGGAACAGCAGTACCGAGAACTACTATTACAAGCGCATCTACAACATGGTAAGCCACAAGATAATGCCGAAGATATGGACGGTGGCGAAGATTATGCTACACTCACCACAGACGGCACTGTATTGGGGCAGTTACTTGGTGAAGGTATGCGACGACACAAAGAGCCTGTGCATGCAGTTTGAAAGTGTTGTGACCAACTCGACACTGACATTCGCAGATATACAGTTCTTGGAAATCAATCGGGAGATAGCCGCCATACTGAAACTGTCGGACATAGGCAATGTGGACTGGAAGGGTATGCTTGACGACTTGGCGAAAGTGCCGGGCAATTTCACGATGGATAACCTGACGGCAGACATAGACAACCTGTATAACATGGGCGTTGGACTCGCCACATCGGGCATGACCAATATTGGGGATGCCCTGTTGCAGAAGAGTACCTTCAAGGAAGTGTTTGACGGCAGGGTAAGCAAGGTAATCGACATCTACGAGAACTATAACGACCTGTTTGAGCAGTTGGACAAGGGTGTGGGCAACACCTTACTAAGCATGATAGGCGGCAAGGACAATGTGGCAGGGCTGTTCAACCTTGCGGACTACAACCTCACATCGTGGATGACCGACTATATGGACGAGGCGAAAGGACAGTACTACACCCAACGCTGGTACATCTACCGCAGGGACAGAGGAAGTGAAACGCTGTGCGACTATAATCCGCCTACTGATGACAACAGCATATTGAAAGGCGACCACTGGTACAGAATCAACACCACGGATGCAAACTTCTACCCAAGCAGCAGCCAGAGGGAAGCCATATTGCAAAACTCGGAAAACCACGCAGGTTGGTCAAGAACCAAGGTGCAGCAGATGAACAACCAACACGACGGATATACATACAGCATCAGCTACTATCTGTCCACCTATATCATCAGCAGCAAGAAGAAAGGACAGAAACAGAAGGCATACGCTTATCGTATCACGGTGACGAAGAGTTGGAACAGAGAAGAGACCGTGTATGAGGATGTGTTTGACTCCTACTCGATGGACTTGAACACATTCAAGGCGCAGTTGCAGGCACGGTTGTCAGAATACAACGACAACGAGGAGGGCTACACCTATTATATAGGCAGTGACACACGCAACTACTACCAAGCCACCGATGCCGCCAAGCTGAAAGGCTGTGAGAGTGTGACCATCAGTGTGACCTGCTCGAACGGCGTGACATTGGGACAAGGGACTACACAGTACAAATGCAGGGAATGCGGCAAGCCGCTCAATGCCCACAGCAAGGAATGTGCGATGAAGACATCCGTGACGGAAGGCAACCTTGACTTGTCGGAACTGGACAAGATGCAGCAGGAGGCGGACAGCAAGGTAACGATGCTTCAAGCGCAAATCTGGCAACTGGAGGCAGAGAACAAGGAACTGCTCCGTCAGATAGCCAATGCCAGTGTGGAAGATGCCGCTACCTATCGCCAACAGTACAATGCCAACAAGACACAGATAGACAAACTGAACGGAGAGTTGGCGACGTGGCAACAAAAACAGCAGGAGATAGCGCAAGCAAAGGAAGAGGCAGGAAAGGACAATGACGTGGCAACCGATGACTACTATCGCATACCGGCCATCATGAACGACTGCAAGACCGCCTATAACCTGACATGGCAGGACGGAGGTGCATGGAACGGCTATGTGTTCACACGCAAGGCGACCATGCCCAACATCAACGGAATCATCACCTTCAAGGCAACGCTGACATTGGCGAGAAAGCCCAAGTACTTCTTAGGCATAAAGATACACCGTGCCATATTGCAGATAGCATGGGAACTGACATCGGAATATACCAATACCAATGTGGTGGACGTGCTGACACTTGACCCGAACAAGACGGAGCAGGAAAAGGCAGACGAGGTGAACAGACGCATATCGGAGATAGCGAGAGAATACCCATCGTGCAAGATAACCACCGAGTACGCCAAGAGCGACCCGACCGCAGAGAACACAAGCAGCGACATCAAACACCTGTTGTGGTCGAGCGACCGACTGGAGATAGCGCGTGAGGTGGACAGCAGGATAACGAAGATCTACGCAGACTTGGTATCACTGGAGAAGATGATGCACTACAAGCGGAGCATCATTGACGTGCTGAAAGATGTGATGCCGGACATTGACGACAACCAAGGACGCAGACAGACAATATTGGAAGAGTGCTATGAGCGGTGGATCAATGTGGCGAGAGGAAGAAAGGAGGAAAGCGAATGAGGATGACACGTGTGATACTGTTGGTGCTTGTGCTATTGCCGAATGTGGCGAGGGCGCAATGGACGTTCGACGTGACGAGCGTGGAAGCATATATCAATGACCACAAGAAACAACGGAGTCTGCTGCTGGCTCGCAGTACGTTGGAATACAGCAACAAACTGCTGCATGACTATACGCAGAAAGAGACTGGCGAGTACAAGACACTGAATGTCGAGCTGGACAAATACACAAGGGCATTCGATGTGATAGACGTGATGTACCAGTCGTTGCGGACTGTACTGAATGTGAAAAATACCTACGAAACGGTAAGTGAGCGGATTGGTGACTACAAACGATTGTTGGAGGACTTCAACAGCAAGGTGGTGAAACGCAAGCATATCGAGCTGGCAGACACGATGCTGATTTCAATCAATGCAAGAGCCATCAAGCTGATAGCAGCGGACGGAGAACAACTGTACAAGAGCGTAAACGACTTGGTGCTGTACGCCACAGGAGCAGCAGCGTGTTCCACCTCGGACTTGCTGATGGTATTGGAGAGTGTCAACAGCTCATTGGATAATATCGAACGACATCTGAACAGTGCCTACTTCGAGACATGGCGGTATGTGCAGGTACGCATGGGATATTGGAAAGAGAAAGTGTATCGGACAAAGACCAAGGCGGAGATATTGGATGATGCATTCGGGAGATGGCGAAAGGCAGGAAAGTTGGGTAAAGGAGAATAGGACGAGAAAAGGGGAAAAGAGAAATTGAATACAATAAAAATAAGAATGATGGAACTAATGGGACAGATAAGGCGGATAAGACAAATACGGAGAATGGTTGCTGTTGTTGGTGTTGGAGCATTGACTACCAATATGGCAATGGCGCAGAGTGTGACCTATAACCATGACTCTGCCAAGAAAAACCAGATAACGGTGATGGAAACGGGTGGCGGATCGTTGACACCAGAGCTGTATTATTGGACGCTGCACAACAACTATAAGAAGTCGGCGGCAAGCAAAAACAAGTTGGGGTTCCGCACTACGGCAGGATTGAACGCCTACAACCAAGTGGCATACGCTGAAAACATCGACTCGGCATTGACAAGTCGGGCGAAGATTGAGGCGTTGAATGTGGCGGACAGACAGATAGACTTGGCATGGTTAGCAGAAAGCAGCAAGATAGAAACGGCAATGGAAAGGTTCAAGCAGAACATCGACCGCATATTGACCATAGGTGGAACACCTGATGAAAAGCAACGGTGGACGGAATACTATAACATCTACAACTGCGCTGTAAAAGCAACAAAAGATGCCTATATGCCCAATGCACAGCGGAAGAAAGAATACTTGCGCATCTATGAGGATGTGGCGAAGCAGAATGAAACATTAGTGAAGTATTTGGTACGGTTGCACAGTACGACACAGACTAATGCCCTACTCTCGGCAAGCAATGAGAGGACTTTGCAAAAAGAAAGTATCGTGAGTGAGGCCAAGAGCAGGTGGAATGAGGCAGTGAAAAGATAAATGCCTTTTATAAAGGTAAGCCTTACTGAGCCTTTCTAAGCCTTCTTGGGTTAAGTCATTAGACAAACAGTAAAAACAAAATACGACATGGATAATAATATTCAGATTTTCAACAATGAGGAGTTTGGAACGATACGCATTATGGGAACACCTGATGCACCGCTGTTCTGTTTAGGTGATGTATGCAAGATGTTGGGATTACGTCAAGGTCATGTGAGAGAACGACTTGACGATGGGGTCGTTTCAACCGAACCCATCCTCGACAGCCTTGGAAGAGAGCAAGTTGCAAACTTTGTTACGGAAGACGGACTGTATGATGTAATCCTTGACAGCAGAAAGCCGGAGGCAAAGAGATTCCACAAATGGGTGACATCAGAAGTATTGCCGACCATCCGCAAGCATGGGGCGTATATGACAAAAGACGCATTGGAGCGAGCCATAGCGGAGCCGGACTTCTTGATACAGTTGGCAACGACGCTGAAAGAAGAAAAGGCGAAACGGTTGGAGGCGGAACAGCAATGTGAGGCACAGAAACAAATCATCGGAGAAATGGAGAAGAAAGTGAGTTATCTTGACCTGATACTGTCGTCTACCAGTACTATGACCATCACTCAGATAGCGCAGGACTATGGAATGTCGGGACAGAAGATGAACAAGTTGCTGCACGGACTACACATCCAGTACAAGGTGAGCGACCAATGGATATTGTATGCCGAATACAAGGACAAATGCTATGTGAGCAGCGAGACCATACATTTCGTGACCAGTGAAGGAGTACCGTGTACCACGCTCAACACCAAATGGACACAGAAAGGACGGCTGTTCCTCTATGACATACTGAAGAAAGAAGGCATTTTGCCCAAGATGGAATGGGCTGAAAAAGCGGCGAGGGACAAAAACGGGACAAAACAGTCGTAAATCGTTGAAGAATAGCAAGGTAAGGCAGCAAGTAAGACAAAAATAACGAGAAAATGAACAGAAAAACAGTAACGAACAAGCGATAAAGTAGTATGGCAGATAACAGCAATATACTATCCGACTTCGGCATCAATCTTCTTGAAGAAGAGATAGATGACGTGATATTCCAGACCAACGAGTTCCTTTGTGACGCCACATTTACAGGCTCGCAAGGGCCGTTTTGGTGGATCCTGCAAATGAGTATGGCATTGGCCGCACTCTTCTCGATTGTCGTGGCGGCAGGGATGGCGTACAAGATGATGGTGAAACACGAACCGTTGGACGTGATGAAACTCTTCAAGCCGTTGGTGGTGTCGGTGATACTCTGTTGGTGGTACCCACCGGCAGACACAGGCATGACAAACAGCGGCAGCAGTTGGTGCGTGTTGGATTTCCTATCCTATATACCCAACTGTATCGGCAGTTACACCCACGATCTATACAGTTCGGAGGCGACACAAATCAGTGACAAGTTTGAGGAAGTGCAGCAACTCGTCTATGTACGAGACACGATGTACACCCATATACAGGCACAAGCAGACGTGGCACACAAGGGAACTTCCGACCCCAACTTGATAGAAGCGACAATGGAAAATGCAGGAGTGGACGAAGTGACGAACATGGAAACCGACGCATCCAAGCTATGGTTCACCTCACTGACAGCAGGAGCTGTGGTAGGTATCGACAAACTGGTGATGTTAATAGCATTGATAGTGTTCAGAATCGGTTGGTGGGCAACGATATACTGCCAACAAATCTTGCTCGGAATGCTCACGATTTTCGGACCGATACAATGGGCATTTTCCCTGCTTTCGAAATGGGAAGGAGCTTGGGCAAAATGGCTGACACGCTATCTGACCGTGCATTTCTACGGAGCCATGTTATACTTCGTCGGATTCTATGTATTGCTGTTGTTTGACATCGTTCTGTCCATACAAGTGGAGAACCTTACAGCCATCACAGCCAGTGAACAGACAATGGCAGCCTATCTACAAAATGCGTTCTTCTCAGCAGGTTATCTGATGGCAGCAAGTATAGTGGCTTTAAAATGCCTTAACCTCGTTCCTGATTTGGCAGCTTGGATGATTCCTGAGGGAGACACCGCATTCTCAACGCGAAACTTTGGTGAAGGCGTGGCTCAGCAGGCTAAGATGACGGCATCTGGAGCAATGAGCAAGATAATGTAAAAACAACGACATAAAACAATAAAGAAAACGAATTATGGAAAATAACAAGATGACAGAGTTGGAACTGAAGATTGAGAAGTGGCTTGGAAACGAGCAGTTCGTGGCATTTGCCAACGAACGAATGAACAACGTGCTGTTGAACAAACGACATCCCATTGATCCGATGTTTGAGGAGATGGACGAAGGGTTTGACGAGGAGGACGAGTATGTGGTGCCGATGGTGGAACACCTGAGTTGCCGGCTGCACAAGGCGAAGCTCTGCAAGAACAGACGCAAGCGTGAGCAGGAAATATGGTGGGTATGGTATGAGATAGCCATGCAGGGCATTTACATAAAGGTGTTCAACTGCTACTATGAAAATCTGGTGGAAGAACTACGACTGGAGATTATGCCGATGCTGTACAGGGAGTATATGCAGTTGCAGAAGAAAAGCAAGAAGTAAAGTATGGTTATCAAGAATTTGGAGAACAAGATCAAGTTGGTGGGCATCATCTGCACCGCCTTCTTGATTGGTTGCATCATCATCAGCGTATCGAGCGTGTGGACGGCAAGGTGCATGGTGACGGATGCACAGAAGAAAGTGTATGTGCTGGACGGTAATGTACCCATATTGGTAAACCGTACAACGATGGACGAAACCCTTGATGTGGAAGCCAAGAGTCATGTAGAGATGTTTCATCACTACTTCTTTACACTGGCACCTGACGACAAATACATCAAATACACGATGGAGAAAGCCATGTATCTGGTGGACGAGACAGGATTGGCACAGTACAACACACTGAAAGAGAAAGGTTTTTATAGTAATATCTTGGGAACGAGTGCCGTGATTTCGATATTCTGTGACAGTATCAAGTTCGACAAGGAAAAGATGGAGTTTACCTACTATGGGCGACAGCGTATAGAACGACGAAGCAATATACTGACGCGCGAGTTGGTGACGGCAGGACAACTGAAACGAGTGCCGAGAACGGATAACAATCCACATGGACTGCTGATAACGAACTGGAGGACACTGCTGAATAAGGATATTGAACAAAAGACAAAGACAGCGTATTGATGCAGTTTGGAGTATAGAAGACAAAAACGGAGTAAAAACACCAGTCTGTCTTTCTGAGCCTTCGGCTTACTGCTGTGGTTCATACTTCCCTTACGAGAGTAAACTCTCGACGTAAAGTCCGCCCCACATCAGTAGTGACGCACACGCCACTCAGAAAAACATACTGGCAATAAACAGAGATAAACCGTTGGCATATATAGAACTGTGCTTACTGACAATAGACAGAAATAAACCATTGGTGTATCTGGAATTGTGTGTACAGGCAATAAACCGAGATAAACCCTATGGATAATCATTAAATTGAGTAAGCCTTACTAAGCCGACTACGCCGTGGTGAAAAATCCATAACGAGAATAAGGCGAATAGGACGGATAAGGCAGATACGCCATAATGGAAATAGTGTATTGGATTGCTATTAGGTCGTATAAGACTGATAGGACTAATACGGATTTTGAGTGACAGAATAGAAATTATAATCGCATAAAGGATAAACGACAATGAACATCAAGAGAATGATATTCGGGGAGAAGATGCCCGACAAGGACGATCCGCAGTATAAGGAACGCTATGAGCGAGAGGTCAAAGCAGGACGCAAGTTTGCGGAGACGCTGCACATAGACAAGTTGGCGGCAAGCATACAGCGGTTTGCGGACAGACACTGGACAGCCTTTTTGGTGATCGTGTTCGGATTTGTGGTAGGCAGCTTTACGTGGAACATCTACCGACTGGCGGTAGTATATAACCATAAGCCCAACCAGAGGACCGCTACGGAAATGCAGGACAGTCTGTTGAGACAGCGACACAAGGCGGTAGAGATGCGTGGGGCGAGTGTGAATAAAGGGAATGAACAAGAACGAGTTGTGGAATCCATTAAACAGAATAGGCAATGAAGATAACGGAGAAGATAAACTTTCGGCAACCAAAGTACATGCTTCCTGCCATCCTTTACTTTCCCCTGTTGGGAGCCTCGTACTTCATCTTTGACTTGTTCAATGCCGAAAAAGCCGAGGTGGCGGATAAGACGATGCAGACCACGGAGTATCTGAACCCCGAACTACCAGGAGCGAAGACCAAGGGAGACGGTATCGGAGGAAAGTATGAGAACATGACCAAGGCGTGGGGAAAGATTGAGGACTATACGGCTGTGGACAATATAGAACGTGGCTCACCCGAAGAAGACAAGGAACAATATGAATCGAAATACACAGAGAATGACATCGCCATGCTTGACGAGCAGGAAAAGAACAAGGCAAAGGCAGAAGCAGCCGATGCCCAAGCGCGTGAGAAAGAAGCAATGGCGGAACTGGAGAAGGCACTCGCGGAAGCACGACTGAAAGGACAGGCAAGTGTGGGCGGTACAGGAAATGACGGAGACAATGAGGCTGATGGGGCTAATAGGGCTGATAAGACATTAACCAATAGTAAAACAGAGGTATCAGGGAAAATAACAACAGACCCAAATGCCGTGAAGAAGCCATCGGACGAGGAAAAGCCGAGTGAAGTGGTGAAAAAGGTGAAGACACCCTCAGACTATTTCAACACCCTTGCACAGAACGAGCAAGAGCCGAAACTGATAAAAGCCATCATAGACGAGAACGTGAAGGCAACGGACGGTTCAAGAGTGCGGTTGCGACTGCTGGACGATGTGGAAATCAACGAACACGTGGTGAAACGAGGCTCGTATCTATATGCCACGATGAGCGGTTTCTCGTCACAGCGAGTGAAAGGCAGCATCAACAGCATCATGGTGGATGATGAATTGGTGAAAGTGAACCTGTCGCTGTATGATACGGACGGACTGGAAGGTCTGTATGTACCGAGCAGCCAGTTTAGAGAGACAAGCAAGGATGTGGCAAGCGGTGCGGTAAGCGGCAAAATGAACATGAACACATCAGGAACAGGCAGCAGTTTTTCGCAATGGGGAATGCAAGCCGTGCAGAATGCCTACCAAAAGACAAGCAATGCCATAGGAAAGGCTATCAAGAAGAACAAGGTGAAACTGAAGTATGGGACGTTTGTGTATATCATCAATTCAAAGGAGAACAACAAGTGAGAGGCTTCTCTTATGAGAGGTAAGCTTTGCTGGGCCTCTTTAGGAGAACTAAGCCGTGGCGAAGATATTGGTGACGAGAATAAGGCGAATAGGTCGGATAAGACTGATGTGACGTAGAATTATTAAAACAAGAAATCAGAAATACAAAACGATGAGTATGAAAATCATTCAGAGAATAGGTTTGGCAGTAGTCGGACTAATGGCAACAATGACCATGCAAGCGCAAGAAACGTATCAAGAGTTGGAACAACTGACTGTCAATGAGGAAGTGACCACAGTTATCACGGCAAGTGAGCCGATACGTTTTGTAGACATTTCTACAGATAAGGTAGTGGGAGACCAGCCCATCAACAACACCATCAGGCTGAAACCCAAGGAAGGCGGTCATGCAGACGGTGACGTGTTGGCGATTGTAACCATCGTAACAGAACGCTACCTTACACAATATGCTCTACTCTATACGACACGGCTAAAGGAAGCTGTAACAGACAAGGAAATACGCAAGCAGGAGAAAACCGCCTATAACAATCCAGCAGTGAGTATGTCCACTGAAGACATGACACGCTATGCATGGAAAGTGTGGAACTCACCAGCAAAATTCAGAAATGTGGCAAGCAAGGCGCATCGAATGGTGATGCGCATGAATAACATATATGCAGTAGGCGACTACTTCTTCATTGACTTTTCTGTAGAG
>Ga0129311_1000953_pt1 | contig 22467 bp, 20 predicted proteins | sample Go1ome_FD_94435 | JGI IMG/M metagenome (GOLD analysis project Ga0129311, IMG submission 94435) | Western lowland gorrila individual fecal microbial communities from Wisconsin, USA - Go1022B metagenome | ecosystem: Host-associated > Mammals > Digestive system > Large intestine > Fecal | place... | reverse complement strand
TTCATGTATCGGTTGTGGTTCATGCGCTGGTTCTTGTCCAGTAGGTGCTATCAGCGATAATGGCGGCGTATTTGTTATCGATGGTTCACAGTGTATCTCATGTGGTGCTTGTGCTGGTTCTTGCCCAGTAGGAACAATCTCAGAGGAGTAATTCATATGGTTCGGTCATCCGAATCAATTATGATATAACGTATACTACAACTATAATAAAGAAAACGGAGCGGTGAACCGCTCCGTTTTCTTTTTATTCCTGATGATCAATCAGTAACATATGTGTAAGCCTCATATCGACATGCACTCATCATGGTGTCATATTCTTCCCTCGACACTACGATTTCCTCGTCTACAACAGGATCATAATATCGTATATCGGCATCATTGTAACTTACAACCAAAACATACCTGCCATCATCTATACGTGATATAACCGGGATTCCATCACTTACATATCCAAGGATCATATCCAGTGACAATCCTGTTATATCTATTCCATCTTTCTTTCCAAGGCCGTTAAGCGCATCCATCGCACTGGAATACTGTGCAATATCCTGTTCAGTTACAGCCACTCCTTCATATGTGAGAACCATGTACAGACAGTCAGTCAATGATCCATCTACGCTTCCACTGCTGTGATGGAATATTCCCGCAGCAATGGTATTGTACTCCTGGCTTTCCGATTGCCTATATATAACCTCTCCTTCACTGGATACAACTATTCCGGCCACAGACGCAGCATAGTTTATAGCATCACCTGCCACATCATATATTTTTGAAAGTCCCAGATTGTCATATACATGATATGTGACTTTATCTCTCACAATGGTTGTTATCATACTAACCGCATTTTCATCTACCCGCTGCCTTGTGATATTGAGACTAGGTATATAACTGAGATATATATTCGATGGCACCGTAAAATATAATCTGTCATATCCAGTCACTGACGTTTTGTATGTGACTGACACGGTTTCCTTAGTATCATCTGCCTTGAAAGTGATAAAGTCATCCTCCACTGCAACGAACTTGTCCCCTGTCTTTTCACCCCTTGTGAGATACAAAAGATTGGTATTGACATCAACCTGCATAAGATAATATCCTGGCTTATTATATTCCTTTATCTCCTCACCGGAATCATTTACTATATACAGCCTGGATGCAGGGATAATATCACGGGATTCCTCGCTGTACTTTGTTCCCTTAAATGACTCTGTGTCCACATTTGCAGACGAGTCATCAACGCTTGATACACCGTACACCATATCAGAATCCTTGAAGCCATAACACACCAGACATTCTCCATCATTCGCCTGTATATCATAGCTTTTACCCGTTTTCAGATTCATAAGGGTTATATGAGTATTGTCCTTCTGTATATCCGTGTCGCCAAATGCTATCACCTGCATATTTGAAGCAACTTTAATATCCCTGGTAGAAAGACTTTCAGCTATATATGACTGTTTTCCATCCTCTATATTGACAACATTCACCTTATCTCCAAGCATAAAGTAGAAATTGTTTCCATCATAATATGTCAGACGCTTTACCTCATTTTTCATCGCCTCATAAGGCACATTACACTCTACAAACATAAGCTCATCCAGTTCAAATGATACATAGTCAAATGTATACAGAGTTATGCCAAGTCTTCCCTCATGATCTCCTCTGTTCATATAACCATATACAGCAAATATCATATTACCGTCCTTATCCAGGTCTATGATATTCATGTCATGATCGCCAAAGTTATCTGAATCATTCTTATATTCATCCAGATCAAATCCGTACACCATGGTGATCTGACTTTCAGCGTAGTCATAAAGCCACAACTGTCCATTTCTTACAAAGGCAATCTTTTTGTTGTCATCCGTTGTCTTGTAATCCAGATCATCTGAAGAAACAATACCGATCTCATATATATTGTTAACCGCATCTATTCCGGATCTGTCAAAGTACTCGTCCACATATCTGTCATAACTCATCATAGTTATCTTAGGAACATAAGTTACCTCGGCAGCATCCGATTCATCTTCACTGTCATAACCGTATTCAGAATCGGTACCATATATATCTGCCGCTTCATCAGCGCTGGTATCCGGGACTTCACTATAACCTAATTTATAGAACTCCTTTACAAGATAGTAGCTTGTAACATCCTGATCTGTAGTTGACTTCACTCTGAAATCCTTCTCTATAACCGCATAATTTACATCAATCTCCTTTATATAAGTGTCTACCTGACTTATAACAGAAGGCTTAAGACCATCCCACAGGATATCAGTATAGGAATTTGCCAGATTAACATGCCCAAGACCATATGAATCACCGGTTGCCGCGCCCATATATTCCTGTTTATATGTGCCGATCACTGACTCCGTCTCAAGAGTGTCAAAGCTGAATGTTGCGTCATGAAAATCATTTACAGCATTAATGATTTCTGACTCATGATAATTACCACCTACAACTACTCTTGTATAATATGATACATCGGTATCATCTTTCCCTTTCATTTTCACTACCAGCATATATTCCATGTCTTTTTTCAGATCCATTCTGATCTGAATACTAAGAACATCATGCCCCGATTCATCTCTCGATGGTTCGACATCTCCTTTTTCCACAAGGGAATCTCCCGCTATTGATCGGATTTCATATGCATAATTCTGGGCATAGTTGTTCGAATCATCCACAACTATATCTATGTTTTTACTATCATCTATAGGAGTTATAGAATCACGAAGCAATGTGAGATCCACATCTCCTGTATATCCGTGCATACAATTCAGAAGCGAATCGCCATAGCTGACATATGCTAATGGCAATTTCGCATCCTTCATTTCAGTTGCAAGTCCCTTATAATTTCTATTCTCAAATACATTCACAAAATAAACGGTGAGCACAAACACTATGGCCATCACCAATATTCTAAAAAGTATATTTATTTTCTTTTTCACTAATAAAACCTTCTTCTTCGCCTTCTATGTCTATCACGCCGCATACAGAATTCATTGCACACCAGCAGTTCGATTATATTTCTTGAAGCACCATTCACATGGCCTGGTCCATCTGGCAGATATGGCGGTTCATTATCTTCACTTTCCGTACTATGCTTAGTCACTGCAATATCCATAGTTTTATCCAATATATAGCCCTGCCTGTCAAGTTCATCATATACATTGCGTGCCACCCTCCTCATCTCTTCCCTGTCAGGATAAGCAGCCAGCATAGGGCTTCCTTCATATTCAAGCTTGTCGCATTCTTCCTCAACCACCGCACTGATCTTACGGATATCATCCGGATACATAGATTTCATATATTCCAGGTCCTGAAATACAGCATCTATCTCCCTGTCATTTTCAGGGAGGAACAATCCTTCCAGTCCCATACTGTATGTCTTTCCATCGGCAGACTGAATTGACGGATACTTTAAATTACATACATTCCCCTGGCTTACCAGACCTCTTATATTATGATCGTAAGGACTGTACGGAATATACTTAAATTCTTGACTCATACAAATCTCCCTATCTGCATTGTTGTGTGTCTATTACATAAGTATGCAAATAGGGAGAAAATGTGAATCATTATTATATGTCACCAAATGATATTCCAAGTGTTCTTGCCTCACTGATAATATCATCATCAGGAGATACATACTTGAGCTTTCCGGCACTTTCAGAAAGTGGAATAGCTGTAACCTTGTTGTCAAGGAATACCACAAGCTTACCAAAATCTTTAGCCTTTATGAGCTCAGCAGCCTTTGCTCCAAATCTTGATGATATAACTCTGTCATACGCATCAGGACTTCCACCTCTCTGTGTATGTCCCGGAATGGCAATTCTGATATCCTGTGTTGTATATGCTTTCAGCTTGTCTGCAAGTTCATATGCAACTGATGGATATGGATTATTTGCAATGACTTCTTTTCTCTTCTTCTTTGGAAGTTCTGCAACATCTTTAGGTATTGCACCCTCGGCCACTGCTAATATCGTAAATCCCTTGTTGTCTTTTGTTCTCTTATCTATTGCCTTATATACTTTATCAATATCATATGGAATCTCAGGAAGAAGTATCACATCTGCACCACCCGCAATACCTGCATGAAGAGTTATCCAGCCAACCTTATGTCCCATTATCTCTACAATAAATATTCTGTTGTGAGATGCAGCAGTTGTATGGATACAATCAATTGTCTGTGTTGCAATATCTACAGCGCTCTGGAAACCAAATGTCATATCAGTTCCCCACAGATCATTATCTATCGTCTTTGGAAGTCCTATGACATTCAGTCCCTCCTGGCTGAGAAGGTTTGCCGTTTTCTGTGATCCATTGCCACCAAGTACGCACAGACAATCCAGTTTCAGCTTCTTGTATGTCTCTTTCATGGACTTCACCTTATCAAGGCCATCTTCTGTCGGCTCACCCATGAGCTTGAATGGCTGTCTTGAGCTTCCAAGTATTGTTCCGCCTTTGTTGATTATTCCCGAAAAATCAGCCGGCTTCATCTTTACATAATTAGCCCTCATAAGACCCTTATAGCCCTCAAGAAATCCATAGATCTCAACTTCGTCAAACAATTCATACAGACCCTTTGCTATGCCACGCATAGTCGCATTTAATGCCTGACAATCACCGCCACTTGTTAAAAAACCTACTCTTAACATACCTGCACCTCTTTCTCTTTATTTTGATATATGTACATTGCTATTGTGTAAACAACTTCTCTTCATATCGCTACAGATATACTCTTCCCTCCAATGCCCGAAGCAGTGTCACCTCATCTATGCACTCCAGATCTCCTCCAACCGGAACCCCACTGGCTATCCTGCTAACTTTTATGCCGGCCGGCTTCACCAATTTGGATATATACATTGCCGTAGCTTCCCCTTCCGGACCTGAACCGGTTGCTATGATCAGTTCCTCCACATCTTCCGTCTGAAGTCTCTTCATAAGCTCAGATATCCTGATATCCGCAGGGCCTATACCCAACGCAGGATTTATAACTCCGTGCAATACATGGTATACTCCGTCAAACTGACCCGTTCTCTCATATGCTGCCAGATCTCTTGATGTCTCCACAACCATGATCAGTTTGTGATTTCTATTCTGTGAGCTGCATATAGGACATACTTCCCTGTCTGTTATAGTGTAACAGCAGCTGCAGTACTTTATATTTTTTTTTGCATTTACGATGGAATCAGCCAGTGCAAATGCCCTCTCCTCCGGCATACTTATAATATGGAATGCCAGTCTCTGTGCTGTCTTTGATCCGATTCCCGGGAGTCTTCCCAGCTCCTCGATCAGCCTGTTTACTTCTCCTCCGTATACTTCCATTAGAATGGTAATCCTCCAAGGCCCATACCACCTGATATCTTACCCATACTCTCATTGTAATCTTTGTCCTGTTCCCTGAGAGCTTCATTGACAGCGGATATTATAAGATCCTCCAGAGTCTCTATATCATCAGGATCCACAACCTCTGGGTCTATCTTTATTTCCATAAGTTCTTTTTTACCGGATACCTTTGCGGTTACAACTCCTCCACCTACTGAGGACTCATATATCTTATCCTCCAACGTCTTTGTTGTCTCCTCCATCTGTTTCTGCATCTTCTGTGCCTGCTTCATCAAATTATTCATATTGCCAGGCATCATACCTCCTGGAAATCCACCTCTCTTAGCCATTGTTATTATCCTCCTTAAATTTGGTCTGATATCTATTTTCTCTCAATATTTGAGAACTTTATAAGGTTGAGTACATTCGTCTCCTCAAGTCTTCCATTATCCCTGTGAGAATTACGTGTGCACAATATTTCAAAATCTATAGACTTACCCAGATATTCTTCTATCACACTCTTAACATGATCTGCATTTTCCGCCTTATCAAAATATAGCTTCGGAAGGTCGTCATCGGTAAGTGGTATCATCAGTATAAGTTTTCTGTGATCATCAGCCAATATCAGTTTTGCTCTGCTGGCCGGATCACTGTCATTTCGCTCCAGGTATCTTCGTGCCGGACTTGATAACTGCCCCAGTATCTCATTCCAGTTCTCAGCCGCCTTCTGAAGATCCTCATATTCAGCCTGCGGCAGTTCTCTCTGCAGTTTCTGCTGATAGGCCTTTATCTTCTCCTGGCTTACGGCTCCTTCATCACCAGGAACGCCTGCCTCTGTATTGCCAGCGGCAGTCTGGACCACATTTACATTTATGCCATTTTTCTCCAAGGTATCCAGCTTCTGTTCAAGAATCCTCATTCTTTCCACTATACTGGTCATATCTGTTTCCATCTGTGGACGGCACAGCTTTATAACAGCCATCTCCAAAACTATCCGCTTCTGAGTTGAATACTTTATTCTGGCAGATGTATCAGAAAATACATTGATAAATCTTATGATTGTATTCTCATCCATCCTTGTGGATATCTCTGTTATCCGTAACAGATTCTCCTTCGTCATATCCAGCCTTTCACCCTCTGATGATGACAGCTTGACTACCAGAATATTCCTGAGGAACCATGTGAACTCATTTACGAACCTGCTTAGTTCTCGTCCCTGCCACACAACCTCATCTATTATATCTATTGCACCTTCAACATCCATGTTCAGCACATTATCCAATAATCTGGCAAATGTGTCTATATCCACAGCTCCTATTGTCTCAAGTACATTATCATATGTCAATTTTTTTCCAAGATTAAATGCGACACACTGATCCAATATAGACAGCGCATCTCTCATTGAACCATCACCGGACTTCGCAATATAATCAATTGCTTTTCTGTCCGCCTCAAGATTTTCCCTCTCCATCAGTTCTGCCAGTCTGTCTGATATGATCTCCACAGGAATTCTCCTGAAATCATACTTCTGACATCTTGACGATATAGTTATCGGAATCTTGTGTGATTCAGTGGTTGCCAATATAAATATAACGTACGATGGCGGTTCTTCCAGAGTCTTGAGCAGTGCATTAAATGCGCCTGGAGACAACATATGGACCTCATCTATGATATATACCTTGTACTTTCCCTCTGTCGGTGGATATGCAACCTCTTCTCTGATCTGTCGTATATTATCTACACCATTATTGGATGCAGCATCGATCTCTATGACATTGAGTGATGAACCATCTGCTATAGCTCTGCAGCTGGCGCATTCGTTGCATGGGCTTCCATCAACCGGATGTTCGCAATTACACGCCTTTGCAAATATTTTGGCAATAGACGTCTTACCTGTTCCCCTTGTTCCACAAAATAAAAAGGCATGACCCAGTCTATCATTCTTAATCTGATTCCTAAGAGTGGTAACTATATGATCCTGCCCCTTCACTTCGTCAAAAGTATCCGGTCTCCACTTTCTATATAACGCCACATACGACATGTCATTCCCTACCTTCTATCTCATTATCACGATTCTTATTATATCTGAATTTACACTTTATATCAATGAGATAAGCAATAAATATGACCGTTGCCATATTGACAGATTGATTATTTTATTCAAACTGTACTACATATTCACAATTACCAATTCTCACCACATCACCGCTCTTTATCTTCCATTTTCTCCTTTGAGGAAGTTTTATTCCATTAACATATGTACCATTTGTGGAATCCATATCCTCAATATATATTTCTTCATTTTCTCCATGAACAAGCAGATGGTTTCTGCTTACATTTCTGTCAACAACCAGCATGTCAACAGTACACTTGTCCCTTCCTATTATTTTATCCCTGTCTGTAAGATTGAGCGTATTTGATCCATCCTGTCCTATAAACTGTACCAGTAAATCGTTTTCTCCTTCTTTGTTCTCCGTCATTGCCAGTACGCTGGTAATTCCCGCAGTATCATTTAAAATATCTGTGTGACATTCCTGTTGTTGAACAGATCTCTCCACGCTATTCACCGTAATATCATCCAGTCGCCCGTCCTCTTCAAGTTCCTTTTTCCTATATTCAATCCATACAAATATCTCAACTGCCAATGCCGCCACCGCAGCCATTACCCATCTGTCATCTATAACTATTGTCTTCACAACATATCCAGCCATCAGCATAACCGTGATAACCGTCAATGTCACACACAATGCCGCCAGCACAAGTACAGACCTTCTTATCTTCTTTTTTGCAGCGGTACCTTCAACAACCTCCAAAGTCTTTTCCGGCTCAATTGTTTCTCCAAACACTTCATCAAGCACCATCTGATTCCGCTGAGATCTTACAATTCTATCATCTTTTTTTTCACTGCTCTTATGGATAATGCTCTTTACATCATCGCAAAGTTTCTTTATATCAAAATTCTCCGCAGACACAAGCTCATATATATTGTACATATCATCCAACAGATCAGTCGCCTTATGATCCACAATCTTAAGCAGATCCGACACAAGATCTCTGATCTGCTCCTTAATACACTTCTCATGTCCAAATGAGTATATAAAATATATATCCCTTTGGTCCGCAACAAACATATTATTTAATTCCAGCAAAAGATTATCAGGGGAAAGCATGTAATCCCCGCACTCCATCACAACGTTACACACCTTATCCAAAAGATTAAATATTTCCCTGGCATCAATTTCACGATCTATACACCATTCACGAAAAGATGACATTCCGTTTATTCTTATATATTCCAGCATCTTTCCATCAATCACCCGGATATCAGGTCTTATTATTCCTTTTATATCATTATTTCGAAGCATCGCAAGCTCATATGAATCTGTATAGATCATCTCTGACTCAATGACCAGGAATGTATCTATCCCTTCATTCTGCCGATAACTCACCAATTCTCTGCCACCTCCTAAGATTTCCGGATGTATCCCTTATCTCTCTGTCCACAACAACAGATTTTCTGCTTTTCCCACTCTGAAGCAGCAATTGTCCACCAGGCACATCAACATCATATTCCACGCCCATAGTCAACCGTCCATTTGCAGCCCCTCCAAACAGATCGCTTATGATACCGCTGTCATTCCATTTTACATCTGTCTGTATACCACCCGCATATGGAACAGTCTCCATAGCCGTCATAAATTCACTCTCCATAGCTGCGCAGTCATAATCCCCATATCCGGAAATATTATACTCATATGAATTGTACAAAGTTAAATAAGCATTACCCGTAATTATGCTTTCATCCACCATAATGATCATAATATTAATGATAAAGAATATTACACACACAAGCAGCGGCGCAATTATACATATTTCCACAACAGCAGATCCATTATTATCCATCTCCCTGCTACCCATAGTTACCAACCTCTATTTTCCACATTTCGAACACGGTCTAAGTTCCGGATGTTCCTCTTTCATTACCCTGTACACTGTCCTTTTCAACCCTGAACAATTAAGTGAACAGTGATATCTGTCGCCCTGAGAAGTTATATACAATATACCTGTGGACATGTATTTCCTACACAGTCTGCACGGTGACAGTCCAGTTTTATGGTCCTTTATATAGCTTGCATCTACTTGTCGTATGGACAACTTTATATAGCTGCAGTTCCTTGAACAGTGATACACAACTCCGTTTTCCGCCATATATACATATGTGCCTTTCCCGTCATCGTCAGCATTTTTATCATATCCAATATATGCCAGCTGTCTTATCTGTTCACTGCACGGAATATGAAACTCTCCTATGATCGGAATCCTGATCACCAGATCATAACTCAGCTTCAGATATATGTAATTATCCGAAGCCAATGCTGCCCTTGTCACAGCCACCCCGGTCATGCCACCTGATACATACCTTTCAACCAAGGATCTGTCATCCGTATATTCCCTGATCTTAGTATTTGCAAGTACTGTATTTATTTCCGTCTCAGCCGAATGCTCCACAGCCTCAAGACTGTCTGATTGTTTTAACTGCCAGCCAAGGTTTGCATATTCTGCCAGATATTCTGCCGTCTCACAAAAGCCTTCATATATGGTATTCTTCACTAATATACATCCCCCGACAGAATAAAGTGCCAGCATTACAAATATAAACAGCGGCAACACTATGGACGCCTCAACAGTAATACTTCCACTGTCACCCAAAGGGGATGTCTTATATATTCTCCTGCCGCTGTTGAACGCAGATGATGAGTTTATGATATGCGCTTGGAGAGGCGTTCTTTTACTCTTTCTATGTTTATTAAATTTCCACCATGAATAAAATAAATACAGGTTCGGATTATCAGCCCCACCCGCTTTCACATAACAGGAGAACATATAACACCCCCCTTCAGATAACATTCTTTCAATATCTGCCAGACACATTACACATATGCCTGTACATATCATCATTGATATTTGTATTCCCTTTGTTCTCTATGAATGCTATAAAATGTGCAGGCTGTGATACTTCCACATCAACCGAGAATCCACACACCGCATTCTTTATGAGAAAGCTGTCATCCGTCATCGAGATACTGATCTGCATAAGATCAGCCATTCTGTAGTACATATATTTTGAATTCTCCACCAATAACAGTGCAAGATATTCTCTGTACCCTATCGCATCATTTCCCTTGAAATCCTGAGCGTCAATATTTTTCAATGCTTCTATATTCCTTATGTCTGTAAGCCATGTAGAATCGGTCTTCATAAACTGAATATCATGTCCCGCCAGCATTATTTTTACATCCGCAAGAGTTTCAACGTACGCCCAGCACCCCAGAAGCAGATATTTTGCTGCCGAATATGTAACACCAGGAAGAAGTGCCAAAGCAAATGCCATTGGCTCAACGACAGCAACCCGTTTTCTCTCAGTCACCAGATAAGCAAAATTTATTGGAAGTCTGTGCAATATGATACGGTTGACAACACCCTTTAGATTATCCATATCACTGTCCCTGCCACATATAAGATACTCAATCTCACATGATAATGGCCGCTCTGATCTGCTCACTGTATAACTGTTGAATGTCTCCAGCGCATATGCCACGCCATACATATTGCTTATTATTTCTGAACTTCCAAAAGTGTTTTTTCTTTTAATCTGACTTTCAAACTCCTCTATATCCTGAAAGTCTGTGCCATCCTCTTCTATATTTTCTTCCCCCACTCCATAAGACGGAAGATTCTCTGTGTCTATCTTTTTTTCTGAGGGAAGTCCACGATCCGACACCACAAGCGGCAGAATTCCACCTTTCACAAGTTCTCCCAGAACCTCTCTCGGATCTCTTCCTGTCCATTTGTCACATTCCTCAAGGCTCTCCTCCCGTCCCTGTTCTATTGCATTTCCTGAATCGTCACCTGCCTGGTCCTCCGCAGTAAGCATCTCCAATATATCTTTCGCTCCATTGGTGAGCATGTAAGTTTTCATATAATCAGATATCTGCTTCTTCATTCCTTCACAGTCATTATCAAGGAGCCCTTCGTAACGTGATAATGCAACCTGTTCCACTGCAAGCTTATCTGTCTGTCCAGACAGTGTATACTCCAAATAATCCTGAACCATCTGCTCCAGCTTACCTTCACCCTGTCCGCCAAAATTCTTATCGATGGCCAGCAGATGATACTCATCAAACAGCTCCCTGCAATATGCAGCCTTCACGTTTTCCACAGCTCCGCATGTCGCTTCAACAGTCCTTGCATCACCCATTTTTATCCTTGCAACTTCTATCATCGTCAGTCCCAGAAGAAGCATGGAGGTTGTCAGAATAGACAAAAATACCGTTATCTGTCCCCTGTTGTTCATCTGACGTCCCCCTAATATATCTTCTTTGCATCTTTGTTGATGGAATTCCATATATTATTCACAAGCGATGTTATCTGTTCCTTAAATATTATGCACATGGCTATGAGAACAACCATTATAAGGATTATCTCTACAACACCCATTCCTGACTCATCATCCACAAACTGATCAAATACTTTTTTCATACTTGTTTTCCTCCTAATTCTGTAATTTTATACTATAAAAACACTCTCCACATATTTCTCTGACAAATCAAAAACTTATTACTGCCGGCAATATGACTATGAGCATAACCACTCCAAGAAGTATCATCATAGGAAACAGCAGCTTCGTTCCTGCCTCCTCCCCTTTTTTCCTTGCTATCTCCTTTCGCACCTGCAAAGCTGACTGTTCTTCACTCTCCATCATGAGCAGAAGATCTCGGGTTCCTTTCTTCACATTCTGGGATAACAGCGACATTGTTTTTATGTATATGGGGATGTCTACTCTGTGTCCCATGTGATAATATGCCTCGCTCTCCGATACACCGGCTCTTATCTCATTGAGTGCATACCTTATCTCCCGTTGTAATATACTGTCATTTGTCTGCTCATCAGCAATTCTGTTCATTGCATTTCTGACAGTAATCCCAGCTCTCAGATACATCGAAAGACTTTCTACGAATTCGGGATACATGCTCATCAATTCATTTTTCCTGTCCTTCACCTGTTTTTTCAATTTCGTCCTTCCAGCCACCAACAGACATGTCGAAACAACTATTCCCACGATTATTATTGCGCCCCCTCTGCTGCCGGTATCTGTATCCCTGATCTCATACCCCTCTATATTCTGCGGCAGAGTTAGTATGGTGCTGTCTCCATGTGAAATCTGCAAATTATATATGTAATCCGCTATCTTTTTCTGGGCAAGTTCGGACGCAGAAAGCGGTGTGCCCACTATTCTTATCGGATACTTTCTCTCCACACTCTCCTCGCCATATGTAAGCACTGCCGTAAGTTCAACCAACTTTTCCATCTCCGGATCATCGACAATTACTTTTCCATCCCCTGTCACAACATTGTAATCACTGCTAAGCCATCGAATCTCTATCCCATATTCTTCCTGATATGTCACCAAATTCAAATTCCTGCACACACTGTCTGCGCTCTCATTTTCGCCTAGATATGTTGTATCCAGATATTCTCCGGTCTTGTCAAACGCATTCTTCAGGCCTGCCTCATCATATTCTATTGGAAGAACATCTATCCCTATATCTATATTTTTTCCGTCCACCTCTGTCTTTATTGTCTTCCCAATCGAGTCCTGTCCATAACCCGGTCTTTTCAATTGAACACCCTGGGATTTTCTCAGATCGAGGACAATAACCACCAGTGTCAGAATAGCCGAGGTCAATATTATCCATATGACTCTCTGTATGATATGCGTATAATAATCTTTACATCTTTGACGGGCTGAGGCATCTGAGCACACATATATTTTCTTAAAAAGCAGGTGCGCACTCTGCATCCCCACGTGTTTCTCTATGAGATCATATATTCTGCCGACCACTTTAACTCCTCTCATACATGAATATCCGTTATCCTTCTGCTCCACACCACAGACACAACTATTGCACAGAGGCATATAGCCATAACCATAACACCAAAAATATTCCCGTACATAACATCCATATATCCCGGATTGCACACTCTCATATATAAAATCATCGCAAACGGCATACATGTCATTATATTTTGTTCAAATCTTTTCGCTGCAACAGTCGTAGATACCTCCATCTCCACCTCCATTCGTCTGTCTATATTCTCGGCCATTCCTTTCATCATCTTTATCACATTCCCGCCGGACTTCCCCGATACATAAACCATGCGGGCGAATTCATCTATTTCTTTAACACCTGATCTTGCCGCAAAATTTCCGAGCAGTTTTCCTATATCCTGATTTACTTCCATCCCCTTTATTATCAAAGATATTTCTCCCAGAATAAGACTGTGTCCCTGATACATTCCCTCCAGCTCTCTGTAGGCTGGAACAAAAGCCCGTTCAATAGAATATCCGGCAGCCATATTGGCAGCCAGGGAGAATAGCAGTTCCTTAAATTCGAGTCTCATACGATTCTTTTTTCTTTCCGCCATTATCCGGGAAGACTTTTTAACAATTACTCCAATAAACGGAACAGACAATACACAGGCCGGAACACAATCAAAAAACAAAACAGCCACCACTATGGCAATTATCAGATACGCTGCCACTATCGCCACAAGCTTTCCCAGATCAAACCTGTATATCATATACTTCTTCATATCAATTCTTATTTTATTCATCTGCCACCTCCCTCTGAGGCCTTATCATTCATCACCTGTATATATCCCGCTGATAATAGCTTAGAAGTATTATGCAGGTCGTTTATTTTTCTGAGACTGCCCAAAACTTTTCCATTACAAGTCTCCTTCTCCGCGAATTCATATAATTTGTTCATCACGTATTCACCTCCTTCCAATCCCATCAATTCGCATATCTCAAGACATTTCCTTGATCTGTCCCTGAGTCTCCCCAGCTGAATGATTATATCCACCGCTGACGCTATCTGCTGGCGTATAGCATACAATGGCATATCCTCTCCCATAAGCACCATAGTCTCCAGCCTGGTCAACATATCTCTGCTGGAGTTTGCATGTCCTGTTGATAAACTGCCATCATGCCCAGTATTCATCGCCGTAAGCATATCTATTGCAGCCTCGTCTCTGACCTCACCCACAATGATCCGGGACGGCCTCATTCTGAGACTTGCCTTGATCAGCTCCCTGATCGTCACCTCGTTATCCCCTTCCACATTTGCATTGCGGGCTTCCATTCTGACCAGGTTATCTATTCCCTTTATCTGAAGCTCTGCAGAATCCTCGATGGTAACTATTCTTTCATCATGAGGTATACACTCTGACAGCGCATTGAGAAATGTCGTCTTACCAGCCCCCGTTCCGCCTGAAACCATAATGTTATATCCTGCCGCAACAACCTTGTTCAGGAATTCAGCAACCTCATCAGTTATAGAGCCAAGCTCTATCAGTTTCTCCATCGTCATTCCCTCAGACGGGAACTTTCTTATAGTCATGGTACATCCGCCCAGACTCACCGGAGGGAGAACCACATTTACTCTGGATCCATCAGGTAACCTTGCATCCACTATCGGAGATGCCTCATTAACCACTCTGTTGCATCCTGCTACGATATGTTGAATAATTGATTTGAGCCGTTCTTCACTTTCAAATGAATGATTATATCTGCTGAGAATTCCATTCTTCTCTATAAATATATTTTCAGCGCCATTGATCATAATTTCTGTGATCTCATCGTCATCCAGAAGTTCAGAGAGAATATCCAGTCTTCGTATGCTGTTGAAAAGCTCCCTCTTGATCCTCAGCTTATCTCTCACTTTCATCCGGCCTTCATTCTCACAGTCAGTAATGCACCTGTCTATTACTTCATTTACCTTTTCATCCTCTATGTCATCGGTAAGATCCATATTTTGAAGGACCATGGATCGTATAAGCTGCTTCTCTTCAGTTTTCACAATTTTCCTCCGTATAAATCACCTTTACCTTCCGAATTCATCCTCCATGAACTTTAACATCCTTGCACTTTGAGGAGCCGTATTTGGCACATTTACTTTTCTCATTCTGGATGCAAGTTTTCCAAGTTCTTCATCTTTCATTATCTGGAAAAAGCTGTTGACCTTCTCGTTTGATATATCATCACTCAGAACTGGCATCACCACCTCATCAAATGTTCCCAGCACTGCCAAATCTTTTAATACAGCCTGTCCCATATCAAACACAACTGTTGTGTATTTTCCCCACGATTCAAGCTGCCTCAGGATCCACTCTACATCCCCCGGAACCAGCTCCATCGCATCCTCGTATGACCTCAGATATCCCAACACACTATATCCATCCAGATCCACCACATGCTCACTCACATAACTCAGGAATCTGTCTGACCTCTCCTTTGCCAGATATATAATGTTTGACACAACATCTGTCTGATCAAGGAAAGAGCAAAACTCTTCCATGCCAATATACAAGCCTCCTCTGACATCATCATTCATGCATATGCTCATGGCTAGGTTTGTCTTCCCACATCTTCCAAGTGGTGAATAAACACAGTAAGATCTGAACAGCCTTCTTTTTCCTGCAACTGATATATCCATAAATTTCAATATATCTGACACTATATTCTTAGCCTTTGAATACTTGTATAACACACAGCGTTCCTCTGTTTTTTCACCATCATCCAGAGTCTGTCCCGCGGTCAATATCACAAGTCTCTGTCCCGATGCCGTCTGACCCAGTTCATACAGCGAATCCTCATCGACTATCAATAAGTCCAGGTCATTTTGCCCAAGATATGTCATGAGTTCGCTGCTCTGCGAAAATGCAAGAGCAAACAACGGATTATTGCTGTCAGAATTGATATAGTTCATCAGGCTGAGCATATACGCCCTATCTCCATCGTATATTCCCACCTTATATTGTCTGATCGTATCACCTCCCAACGCGATCCAGCGCATAGCACACAATTCCAATCATAATTGCTATTGAAAAATGCACCCTTCTTCTCATGTTCCTGTAAAACCCTGTTTTTGATAATTGTTTACGATCTGTAAACGATAAATAAATCTGTCTCAACAGATAGATTAAAGATATTACTCCTCCTGCAAAAAAGGAGTATTCGATGACTCTGACAACATCTCTGCCGACAAATGTTCCAATCACTGCCAACAGTTTGATATCTCCTGCGCCAAGAGCCTTAATAAGAAATAAAATGATTAAACTGACGATCGGAATAGCGGTTCCTATCAGACTGAATATCAAACCGTTTCTCGGTCCCATCCTGATCGCCGTTATAATGTACCCATGAATAAATCCGAATACAATTATAATATTTGGGATTCTCCAACATCGAATATCCCAGTAGACAGCCATACTTATAATGACTATCAACAAATACAATTCATTTGTTATACGCTTTGTTCCTCCCTTCATTCCAAATTGTAAGTCACACAATACACCCCTTGCACGGCTTTGTAAAGAGGTATTTTTATAAACATTTTTTTATAATCTTGCTCTATATACACTCCGTATATTCCCCTTTTTTTCTCCCCAAAACATGCTGGCAACAAAAAAGTCTGCAAGATCTTATCATTTTTAAGATCTTGCAGACCAGTTTTACAATACTTATAGATTGGAATATATACATTGTGTTAACAGAAAATTATTTTCTCGAAGCCATGCTTTCCTCTATCTTCTGTATCTCATCTCTGCTTATCTGAATGCTGTTCTGAAGTACATTGACATTATTGAAATACTGCGTCAGCTCCTCAGGCGGATTCTCCCTGGCCTGTTCATAGAAATATTTACCTATCTCTATCATATTCCTGTCAATCATCTGCATCTCATTGCTTATCTTATTGCTAAGCTTCACTTTCTGTGCAGCATCCTTTGTCTCATCCACCGCATTGTTGGCAAATTTCTTTGTCTTTTCAAACACATCCTGAAAAAAATCCGACATGATCATTACCTCCTGACACCATATCAGTCGTCTATGTACTTATTCAATGTATCAACTACATCATTGAGATTATAAGGTTTTGCTATATAATCATCCAACTGATTCTCAAGGATCCTCTCCTTGTCACCAAACATAGCTCTGGCGGTTACTGCAATGATCGGAAGTCTCTTTCTCTTCTCCTTACGCTCAATATCTCTGATCTCCTGTGTTGCTGCTATACCATCCATAACCGGCATCTGAACATCAAAGAGAGCAGCATCATATATCTTGGTCTTGAAAAGTTCAACAGCCTTCTCACCATTCTCTGCTATATCATATGAGAATCCTGCCATACCAAGAAGCTTTCCAATAACCTGCTGATTGACTGGCTCATCCTCAGCCACAAGGATCCTTGCCTTGCTATGAGCATTGATTGAAAATACCGCAGGCTCCTCCTTCTCCTGAAGGAACTCATCCGCAGAATCAGCTCCCTTGATAACCTTCAACGGAATCTCAACTATAAATGTTGATCCGATATCCTCTTTACTCTGAACTGTTATGTTACCGCCCATAAGCTCTACAATCTGTTTGGTAATTACCAGACCGAGACCTGAACCGCCATACTTTCTTGTATCAGATGAATCTACCTGGCTGAATCTGATGAAAAGCTTGCTCATATTAGCCTCAGATATACCTATACCTGTATCTGCAACGGCCATTCTGATCTTGATCTTATTCTCTCCATCATCCATGGATGCTATCTTTACTCTTACGCTTCCCTCTGAAGTGAACTTAATCGCATTGGACAAAAGACAATTGAGTACCTGCTGTATTCTCTGTCCATCTCCACGTACAAGCTTTGGAATGTTATTGCCAAATGAGCAGTCAAGCTGCAGTCCCTTGTTGGTTGCAATAGGAACCTGAGCTGCAACAGTATCCTCTATAGCTGTTCTGATATCAAAGGTCTCTTCTTTGATCTTATACTTACCAGCCTCAAGCTTACTTATATCCAGAATATCATTGATAAGTCTGAGCAGTGTATCCGCACAGTTCTTTGCTGTTATAAGGTTGTCTCTGTAATCAGCCTGAAGATCCTCTGCCATGAGTGTCAGCTGGAGCATACCGAGAATTCCGTTGATAGGAGTTCTGATCTCATGGCTCATGTTTGCAAGGAACTCTGCCTGAGTCTTGTATGCTGCATTGGCATCAACTATAGCCTTGCTGAGTTTCTCCTCAGTCTCCTTCTGCTTGGTCACATCGATGACAACCATATTGATATAGTCAGCCTCAGACTTATACATAACTGTGTTAAATACTTTCTGAAGTGACTCCATCGTTATCTCAACATCCATCAGATCACCTTCCTTGGTGCCTGAGTTGTTGTATGCCGTAAACCATGCATTTATATCCTGAAGCACTTCAATCTTGCTCTCCTTCAGGATCTTGTCTGTATAGTCAGACACATCAAGCTTGAAATATTCTCCAAATATCTCGTTGGCATCTACGATCTCATAACTTGTTCCGTTAACCGGATCGTTGATGATCCTTGCCTGGGCAAATCCTATAGGCAGGTTCATAAAAAGCTTTTTGTATTTGTCGTACTTTCCTGATGAGCCTGTTCCGCTCTGACCAAAGGCAAGCATGATCAAGACAGCCACTATCGCTGCCAAAACACCGCAAATGATAGCTCCCACACCTACATTTGCAACTCCGAGCACGCCCGCTAACAAAGCCAGAACCGTCACGGCTATAGCGAGTGGCTTAATCCCAATTTCCTTAATTTTGTCCATTAATGCACCTCTGTTTCTATAAATATTGAGTCTAACAGCATAGCCTCACCTATGCATAACCACATAGATATATTATATTATAAATAATTATTAAGGTCAACGCTCATATAGTTTTTTATGCTGAAATATGAACAAAAAACTTTCAGGATTTTGTTCATATTAGACTATTTGGGCAGTGCATTTTTCATTTATATATCGTTATTTTGTTCATCCGACAATATTTTGGATGCCAGTTCAAGGGCCTTCTCAACGTCCGGGGCCTCCTGCAACTTCACGCCATCGGAAGTGTGAACCTCCTTCTGAGTCTCCGAAACAGCCTTTGTATCGGAGTCATGCTCCTGTGTTGACTCTGCATCTGCATGTGTCTTCTTTTTTCCTGAGGCTCTCTTCTTCAAACTCTCCGCATTCATTAGAAGCGCCATTATCATCCAGCCAACAAATGTAAATACAATTCCGGTTTTAAGACCTCTTGGGAAATACTTGAACTCCACAACATGGTCTCCAGCCTTCAGATCAAGTGCGATAAACGCGCCTGCCACTGTCTGGATATCAGTTTTCTTACCATCCACATATGCTGTCCAGCCCGAATCATACGGAATAGATGTGAACATAAGACCATCCTCTGAAGGAGATATATGGCCCTTTACATATCCATCCTCAAATTCGCCCACCTTCATCTGTGTGGCCGCCCATCTGTTGTATGCCTGGTTATATGCATCAGCGTTGAGTGTTGCCACCGTAAGCCTTGCAGATGTATTATCAGGTACTCCGCCTGAGAAATAATACTCCACTTCCACCTCTGTGCCACGGCTGAGATGTCCTACATGATATGTCTGATACTGTAGTCTCTCATAGTTCTGCTCCTCGCCATTTACATATATCCTTATCTTTGTTATCCCATTACAGTTAGGAATAATATAGAGATCATCCTGCTCATCTGTTATGTTAAATTTGAGACTGAAACTCAGTATTCCCGGCGTAATATCTGACAGTGCATAATACTCACTGAAATCCCCGGTATGTGTTATGGTTATGTCATTGCTTGATCCGGTAACATCCGGGTAAAGCTGACTGAATGTTCCGACAACACCTGTGGACAGTTCCACAAAACTATTAATACTTTCAAACATATTGGATGCATCACTCGTCCAGTCCTTAAGACCATCGTTTACCATAAATCCAAGGCTTAAAGCTTTGTCATTTTGATATACATCAACCCCTTCAATCGTATCCACATAGTTCATATCATAAGACATATATTCCTCCGGTCTTCTGAACACATATCTTATTCCCAGAATAGAGGATGACACAGGGTTTGCCCCATCAAACAGGAATTCATTCGCTCCTGTATAGAATCCAAGTCCATGCATGGCATTTACAAGATCATTGGACACAGTTGAACCAAACAGACTCACCCCCTGCATATTATAATATATGGATTCATCCACTACCTTTGTATTCGTCAGCTCCGTCCTGTACGAAAATCCAGGTGTCTTTACTGAATCTATAGCAGCCTTCAAACTCTTTGCCTCACCATAATAGTCAGGTATGTTAACTACACCGTTACTTTCATATCCTTTGGCCGCCCCAAATACAGTCTCTGTCATGCATACGATCATCAAAATAATTGACAGCACCAGCCTCCCGCTTCCCTTTGCAAGACTGTACGCAATGAGCACTGCACCATATACCGCGAACAATACCCACGTAATAGTGAGAACGTTATTTTCAAACTGGACATTCTTATCTGCTGCCACCAGGAAACCAAATGCAGCCGCAATTCCAACCACCACGCCCGGCAGCTGTGATCTGTCCGTGTTATACACAGCCTCATATCCCATCGTGAGAAGTACAAATATAAACAGGAATGAGAATCTGTTAGGTATTCCATACTGGTCATGGAAACCATGCCATATATAATTGAGAAGTGTATTGTTGAAACTGATCAAAAGAAATGTCAGAACAATGACATTTCTTACCTTGTCGTACCATCTGATCTTTGTATTCAGAAGATATACTCCGATCAACAAGATGGCAAATGTTCCACAATACAGATTTACTCCGCCGTCAAACGTCTGGCTCTTTATGGGACTTGTAAGTATGAACATCTGCTTTATCATATCCCATATACTTCCGTACCATTCAGATGCCGGAAAGTGTCTGGTTGCCGACGCAGTGGTATTAAGTCCAATATACGCCGGTATCAGAAGGAACGATGACATGGCAGCCGCAAGAACAGATGTACCGGCAAATCTGAGGGTGTCCTCCGCCCATTTGTATATATTCTTATGATTTGTTAGCAGAAATTCTATTACAAGAAATACACATATCATAAAGCATATATAATAATTGCACAGCAGGCCATAGAACATACTGAGAGTGTACAGCTTGTAATTTTTTCCATCCTCTGTCATCTGCTCAAATCCCTGGACTATCAGTGGAAGTATCATGATACAGTCCATCCACATAAGATTCCATGAATATCCTATAACATAGTTGCTTAAAGCATATGCCATAGCAAACGGAACTATAAAGATGCTGTTTTTATTTTTGCACTTCCAGCCCAGATAACTTGCCATAGTTACTCCGGACAATATTATTTTCACACTTATAAGAAGGCACATGGCCACATATAAGTGTTCTCTGTCGAACAAAACAATAATGAAATTCAACGGACACGACATGTAGTAAGCTATTATGTCAATGAGGTTGCTGCCCATTCCTATATCCCATGTATAGAACAGGCTGCCCTCATTGACAAGCTTATCATGATAATCCGAGAAAAATGGCAGATACTGATGAAGACTGTCAACCATGGTCAGGCTGTTTCCACCGAACGGACCAATCTCACTTACGATCCACAGAACGGCCATAAACACTGTGAGCACAAGCCCGGTAACCACCATAATATAATTCTCGGAAAAGAATTGTTTTACTGACTTTTTATTTTTCTTGAATACAAAACATTTACTGAATATGTAGTTGATTACCAATACTATAACCTGGATGATTATCTTGGACACAAATTCATTGTACCTGAATGAATCACACAAAATATTTGTTCCTACAACCTCAACGAGCATGGCAAAAAGTCTCATTCCCACAAATGAAACAAATTCCCTTATGAGTACTACTATATTCCTGTGATCCGATACAAATACAAAAAACCGATTGACAAAGAATGCAAATATGATCGCCAGCATTATAGCCACTACATTTGCCGCACTTCTCGAAAGATCCGTAAACACACGGAGCAGCATAAACGAAAACAGATTGACCAGTGTGGTCATACCTCCTGCGATCACATATCTCACTATCTCTTTGTCCAATAATTTTTTTAAATTTAAAATAATATCCTTCATAATCCTATCCTGATCCTTATTGCTATTCTATTCAATACTTATAGCAAATATGACCTGCCATTTACAGTTACATATTCTTAACTTT
>Ga0129311_1000952_pt1 | contig 22492 bp, 15 predicted proteins | sample Go1ome_FD_94435 | JGI IMG/M metagenome (GOLD analysis project Ga0129311, IMG submission 94435) | Western lowland gorrila individual fecal microbial communities from Wisconsin, USA - Go1022B metagenome | ecosystem: Host-associated > Mammals > Digestive system > Large intestine > Fecal | place... | reverse complement strand
TTTAATATTGTGTCGTCCTCAAAAAGAGGCTTCCATTCAAGCTTTTTATATGGATGTGCCTCCTTATTAGCTGTCCATTCCGCCTCAGAGATTTCCATGTAATAACCTGAAGCAGTCTCGTCATCTAACTGACCAAGAAATGTTTCATAGTTTACATTAAGAGGTCCATCATAGTAATCTGGCCAAACACCAACTCCAAGCTCATAATATCTTGTCACACCATCCCTACACAGGAGCTTAAGCAAAAAAACTTTTGAGTAATCATCCTCAGGTGTGGGATCATATATTTCCAAATCATAGTTATCGCCATCTGCGTCTCTAATCGTCATTACATTTCCTTCACTATAGTAAGCCTCTCCATAACGTGCCTCCGGGTGATATAATGCTTCGCAAATATCTCTGACCTCTACAATTTTCTTCTCAGGATTCCAGCATCCAAACAACAGCTCATCGTCGCCATCATCGTCAATATCTTCAATTACATAAAAGCTGTTTTTCCTCTCATAAGTAATGATTGAATAATACCCCAGAAATTCACTCGTACCGTCAGCCTCATATTCATCCATGCCTTCCCTTGCCTGCTCAATCATTACCTCTAGCTGGGTTTGTTCTTCAAATTCATATTGCTCTGTTTCTTCTTCAGTCTCTTCTGTCTCCTCTATCTCTGTTGTCACATCCGGAATAACCGGCTCAAACTCCTCAGATGGAACAATTTGATTTTCAGGAGGTGTATCATCAAACACGCCGCCCGTGTCCGACGCTGCATTGTGTATTCCAACTCCTATTGCGACAATCACAGCAGCTCCAACTATTCCCGCCGCAATCTTGCCGCCAGCAGTTTTAAGGATTCCCGCTGCCATATTATTGCCAATAGCCTGTCCTGCCGCAACATTATCTCCTATTGCCTGTCCTGCCGCAACATTATCCACTATTGTCTGTCCCAACACCTGTTCAAATCCGGTTGCTTCGCTTATATAATTTCTAAATATTAACCACAACCAAGGTGTATCCTTTAATTTTCGCTTAACTTGGGTGGCATGTTGTTTTTCATCCACATCCTTCTGCTCGGTCTCTGTTATCGCAGAAATCATAGCAGTTCTTGTTTTTCCAAGAGTTTGTCTTACAGCATTATTTGTCCAACCGGTTTTAGCCGCAATCTCAGGAACTCCTGCTCCAAAATAATAATAATCCTGAAAAACCAGCTTTTCCATAGGGGCAAGCTCGTAAAATATCGATTGTAATTTAGTTATTAATTCAGCATCCTGAAATTCTTCATCTGAAATTGTAAATTCTTCATCCCAAACCGCATAATCATAGAACTGTTCTGTCGTTTCATCTGCACTGTCTGTATTTACATTTATATAATCACTCTGCTCTTTGTAGCCAATGCCACTATTGGCAAGATACTGCATTGCCTCCTCATTTGCATATTTTGCTGCCCACTGACAGAATACTTCGGTATTTTCCATGCTTTCAGTATTCTGATATATCCTGTCGCACACCTTAGGAACAAGTGAAGCTGCCTGCTCATCATCTGTAATTATCGTGCGAAGCATTGTATAGACAACCTGTTCTGTAATATTCCGCTCCATCTGTACCCCCTGTTTTCTTCCTAATGTTATAGCATTATGACTTACGTCGTATAGTTAATTAATATGATTAAAGCATAATATTGTTTGAATATGTGGTCAAGGATATTTTCGACTTATTTTTCGATGTTTTCTATTGTATTTTACTATTTTTTAATGTATTATAATGATAGAAATTGTAAAATGTTGTTTTGTTGAATGGGGGGTATTTATCATGAAAAAGAAACCTATTATTATAACAGTAGCTCTATCGCTTATCGCTTTATGCAGCGTATGCACATATTTAATCAAAAAAGACTCACCAGAAGCCAAATCTCAGATTGAAAATGCTTCTACAGAAGATATTAACTATACTACACTTTCTAATGGAAATAACCCACTTATCAAGGAAGAGACTGACAACAGCACAGTTCCAAATCAGGATTTATATTACTCAACTCCAAGCTCCGATGTTAAGGCTAGAGACGAATATAATACTCTGACAAATGGAGACACAATATTAATCAAAGAAGATTACACGGAAGCAAAATAGTAGGAGAGAATTTTTTCTAAGGCATATATTATTGTAAATGATAATATATGCCTTATTTATAACATACCATAAACGCAGGATACATTCTTTCCATCTCCCCACGATTTATGCCATATTTCTTAGCTAATTGTTTCCAATTATCTCTTACTATATTTTTGATTAATTCAACCTCCTCCAATGCCTTTTGTTCATCTATTTCATAATACTTAGCCGCGTCAACAGCCAAATCAAAATCGATATTTGAATTGTCGGCATCCACATTAAGTGATAAATAATCACCATAAATATCTGGATTAACATCGTATAATGGTGACAATTCCCAACCTTGACTATTTAGTATAAAACCATGATTTCTGAAATGATCATCCGTATTAGATACAGCCATACTAAAAACTATACGTCTCCATAATTCCTGCAAATCGCATTTAGGTCTTGCCCCGTTTGCCTTCAAAAATGAAACAATATCAAGGTAACCGCTTCCATCCGTAGAACCTGCTCCATCCTTTTTTCCAAGCATTGTCATGGCAGACGAAAAATGAATTCGTTGTTTATTTTTTCGGTCAAATCGTTTAACCAAATATGTTGTTCCTAATTCCGAAAACCTTTCAACTTTTGCTTCCGGTACATTTAATTTACATATCTGTGCCAAATCATGGACAACCATCTCCCATGCACCAGAATTAAAAACATCATGCTTTGAAGGAAATTTTGCAATCCATAACGAACCATCCGGAGCAATAACAGACGCCTTCGGTCTCGCTCCTCCAAGCGAGGAACCCGGTGCAAGTAATTGTTTTAACCACCTATCATCAAGACCTGAATCATCATTTTCAAATGCTATAGATGCCTGCTCAAGCTCCCGCAAAGAAGTCCAAGGTGGCGTTGCAAATTCTTTGTCATTTGCAAGGAAAGCACCATTCATATCTGTTTTAAAACGTAATCCTCCCATTCGTGCTTCATCATAAACGCCCAGAAGATAATCACTCTCCAACAATTTTCGTGGTTTTTCTATATGATTTCTTGCCCTAATTTCCTCTCTCCGGTTCATAAGCCTTTTTCCCCATCTATCCGGACATGAATCGGCAAATACGCCAAATATATCTTTATCGTCTGTTATATATTGTCGTCCCTTATATAACTTCAAATCTGGATCTAATATCATGTACTGCTTTTCAACCCAGCTATGCTCATATTCAAAGGAATAAAACTCCCTTCCCCTTGTTTGTGACACATATATAGTTCCTACCAGCTCATTCTGAAATGGCAGAAAATCAGCATATACATATATCTTTTTTTCATTCCCCATAAACTACTTATCCCTTCTTTGACACACGCTTTCTCACAGGCAAATCTAAATCCTGCAATTTACGTCCCAGTTCATCATCCTTTGCAACCAACAATAAATCCTTATCCATATAATTAAGGGCATGTAATACAGCAGCGTAACACCCTATAGCCACAGAAGATGCCCCCTTTTCTATTGAAACCAATGTTGCTCTGCTAATTCCCGCCCGTTCAGCAACCAACTCTGCTGACAGTTTTCTTCTTAATCTTGCATATTTAATTTGTAATCCCATTTGCTCTAATATATCTTCAGTTTCAGGCAGCAACACAATTGATTTTTTCGGCATAGCATCATCTCCTTATGTAGATAATATTATACATTATATGCATTTTTGTCAATTTTTATTTACTTACCGTTGATAAAACACCGCCCAATAGTATATTCCATCCTCTGTATGCGAAACACCAACACCAAGACTAGAACAGTTATCCAGATTTACAGAACCGTTCTGTCTCATATTAATCTCTCTGATATACTCGTCCAAAGTTTGTTTTACATCACGAACCTCTGCTCTTGTCTGAAAGGTATAAATTACCCATCCGGTATCAGAAAGCCCATAAACTTCAAGAGTACTGCTACCTATCTCTGATAGCTTCTCATTTAGTTCATTTGCATTTGCATAAGAAAGTAAAGCTGCCTGATTTGCCGCATACTCTGCTGCTTCTGCCAATTCTTCGTTCAAGACAAGAGGTATGCCATTATCATTATGTAAACCTGCGCACAAATCATATAGCTCCTGTGCATACGCATTATCGTCCCCATGTGTAGTCTCAGACACAGCTTTACTATCACCATTTTTGTGCAAATATATGCACGCACCTGCCACAATCGCAAAAACACATACTATCACTACCGCTATTGTTAAACGTGACTTTTTCTTCTGCTCTCTCTGAATATCCGAAATCATCTTGGTTATCGCAGTATTTGTTTTGTGTTGCTCTGATTTATGCTCCACTTTTCCATACAGACGTCCATATAAACTCTCTGCGTCAGGAATTCTCTGTTCAGAATATAAAGCAAGTCCCTGCATTAAAGTCTCCTCAGCATCCGGCTCTATAATAACTCCTAATTTAGACGGTGCAGCCAACCTGTCATCATTTGTACGCTCTAGAGCAGGCATTACACTAACTCCGGTAATACAGGTATAGATTGTCGCACAAATGGCATAAATATCCGAATAAGGACCTACCTGTCCATGAGCCACAACCTGCTCAAGCGGTGAATATCCGCCCTTTCTTACCTTATTTTCGTTATAACTGCCATATTGCTTTGCCGCTCCAAAATCAATCAGCTTTACCTTTCTGTCATTTGTAATCATTATATTGTCAGGACTGATATCCCTATGGATAATGCCCCGCTTATGTATATCAATTAACGCTCTGATTACAGGTTTCATAATCAAAAGTGTCTGCGGGACAGAAAGTCTCCCTCCGCACTCCTTTATATAAACCTCTAATGATTTGCCATCAACATAATCCATAATAAGGTAAGCGGTGTTATTTTCCTCTATGAAATTATAAATATTAACCACACCCGGTTGTTCATTTAACGCTGCGAGAACCCGTCCCTCTTCAATAAAACTAAGCTTTTCATTTTCAAATGCATTGCCTTTTTGTCCATCACACGGATAAACCCTCTCATCATCAGGTCTGCGATAGCAATAGCCCCGCATATAGAACTCCTTAATTGCGACCTTGCGTTTCAGCTTCTCATCATATCCAAGATATGTGATTCCGAAGCCCCCATCACCTATTACCCGCTCTATTCTATATTTATCTTTCTCTAAATATGTTCCCTCAGGCAACCAATATTCTTCCATAATTACATAACCTCAAGCTCTTTATACCCCTATATGCAAAACGCCGCATATAAAGGCACAACCTTTTTATTATCCTCAAATGCAAAATTTTTAGCTGACAATTTAATTGCATAAGCCGGTTTATAGGTTTTCATATACACCATAAGACTTTTTGCTCTTGTATTATCGGCAGATTTTACCTCAACAGGAATCAGATTATCATTACGTTGAATAACAAAATCTATTTCTGCTCCGCGCTCCGACTCCCAGTAATATGTCTTATATCCGTTAATAGCAAGCTGTACATTCACATAATTTTCAGCCATTCCACCCTTAAAGTCATTAATATCCTCAACCATATAAAGAATATCATTTGCAGCTAAATCCTTCTTAGCACAAAGTAATCCTAAATCAGATACATATATTTTAAATGCATCAATATCCCGATAATTTTCCAAAGGCTTTTTTATCTGTTCCACCTTGTAAACCTTTGATACAATACCAGACAAACAAAGCCATTCAATAGCATTTTCAAATTCAGATGCACGTCCGCCCTTCTTAATCAGTTTATATTGAAAACGTGTATTTTTCTTAGAAAGCTGGACTGTAATATTATCATATGCAAGTCTGGTTTTCTTAATTTCATTAGTATTATTGTACTTACTCATATCATTGAGATAACTTGCAAGAATTGTGTCCTGAGTATGGCGGACAAGTATATAATCCTTAGTTTCTGCAAATTGCATTACACATTCCGGCATGCCCCCAACAACAAGATATTGACGATATAACTGCATTGCCGCATCATGCAAAGCAGCAGGCATAGGCTTATCAGTATCAAAGCACTCTCGGATTTTCGCGACAAGCTGTGCTTCATCCATAGCAAGCATAAATTCTTCCATGTCCATAGGATACATGGTTTTCATATCTACCTTACCAACCGGAAATGAAAATTCTGCCCTGTTTACAGCAACTCCAAGCAGACTTCCCGCAACAATTATGTGATAATCCGGTGCATCTTCACAAAAATATTTAAGAGAAGTCAATGCTCTCTCACAAAGCTGTACCTCATCAAATATAATAAGTGTTTTTTCCTTTACAATAGTCTGCCCAGCAATATGTGATAAAATCGGTACCAGATAATCAGGACTTATATTTTCTTCAAAGGTTTCATTTAATTTAGGGTTAGTTTCAAAATTGAAATATACTACATTCTCATAGTTGTTACGTCCAAATTCCAAAACAGAATAAGTCTTTCCAACCTGCCTTGCCCCCTGCAAAATAAGAGGCTTACGATGTTTACTTTCCTTCCATGCTTCTAAATAATTCATAATTTTTCTATACATAATCTACCCTCCCAAAAGGTACTAAAGATAGTATAGCAAATGTTCGTGTAAAAATACAGTGTTTTTATGCAATTTTTCACATTATTTTGCACGAATATTTTATGAAAATTTACATTTTTCCACGTGAAAGTATGTGGGTATTTTATCTGTACTCCATTGTATATAAATATTGTCCTGATTTAAGACGCTTTTTGCCTGTATTCTTCATTCCGCACTTGGTATACTTTGTCACCTTAAGCTTAGTGTCCGTATCTAACACACAAGGTATACCCTGTGCTCTTGCCTCCTTAAACGGCTGCTCAAGCACCTTCTTCATAAAGCCTTTTCCCTGAAACTCCTTAAGCACGACCACCATAGAGACAGCTACATAATCCTTCTCTTTTTTATAAAGCTTTGCATACAGCTCTCTTCCTGAGCCAGCGACAGCCATCAACCCCTTAAATGACAGCTCCCTTATCATTCTAACAACCATATGCATTGCAGGCTTTATCTTCATTTTTGTATTTTTGTGCCAATATGCCAGAAATCCCTCATGGTTATCCGAGGTTGTATATAAGAGTCCCTGTCTGTAGAAATTCTCCGTCATTATTTCAAATGCTTTTATAATATCCTCCCTCGGTGCTGTTGCGGCAATTCCATCATTCTCAGCCACAAATGCTTCCCCTATAAGAGTTCCATATACCACCAACTGCTCATTTGACATATCCGTAATCTTCTGCATAAAATTCTCCCCCTGTATAATAAAATAAATATATAATTATGCGGTTAGTATTTGCTAACTTTTTTCCATATTAACATATTATATGCGAAAAATAAACCTAATTCTGTTTCTGTCAAGTAATCGTTGGCACGTTTCTTACCCGGACGCTTTCTATCTACGGATGATGGTTCCATTACGGGACCGTTTCCACTTATTGCTCCGAGCAGCGGCACTAAATTCGTACTATGCACTCATTAAGTGCCGGCTGTCGCAAACGTCCCTGCATGGAATACATCATCCGTAGATAGAAAGCGTCCGGGTAAGAAACGTGCCAACAATTACTTGACAGAAACCAGACAGAATTACATTATAGTAATAATAGCCATTTTATGTTACAATAAATCATTCAATGAAATTGGAGGAATATATATGAGTAACGTAGGTAAGACGTGTAAGGTTCATTACACAGGAACTTTCAATAATGGTGAGAAGTTTGATTCATCATACGACAGAGGCGAGCCAATTGAGTTCGTTTGCGGTGCAGGTATGATGATTAAGGGCTTTGATGACGCAGTTAAGGACATGGAGATAGGTCAGATTGTTGACATTCACTTAATGCCAGAGGAAGCATATGGTATGCCTGAGTCTGATAACATTTTAACTATTGAAATCAGCCAGCTTCCGGGCTCTGAGGAATTATCAGTTGGACAGCGTGTATATCTATCTAATGCCGCAGGACAGCCTTTCCCAGTAACCGTAACAGCCAAGGATGATAAGAACATCACTTTAGATGCAAACCATGAGATGGCTGGCAAGGAGCTTAATTTTAAGATTGAGCTTGTTGAAGTAAATTAATTATCAAAGCCTGACATAGCGAAAGCGTATACACTCGCTTCTGCCATGTCAGGCTCTATTATTTTTATAAAAAATTATTTATATCTCTACATTGAAATCCATCCAAATGCATTTGCAACAGAGCTAATCAATATAATAATTGCAAATATAGGGCAGAAATATTTAATCATAACAACGAATACCCTTTTTCTGCGGAAGGCACTCTCGCCATGAATTATCTCCTCCTCTATACGATTTACGCCAACAACTCTTGATACAAGAATACTTGTCATAAATGCTGCAATAGGCATCATCACAGAATTGGTGAGGAAGTCAAATAAATCCAAAAACTGCATACCTATTATCTTAACGCACGCTAATGGTCCATATCCAAGAGATGACAGAGTTCCAAGTGCAAGCATTATAATTCCAACTACAACTGTTGCCTTCTTACGGCTCCATCCAACTTCATCTTCAAATGTTGAAACCGCACTCTCGGTAAGTGCAATAGAGCTGGTTACCGCTGCGAATAATACAAGCACAAAGAATAAAATTCCAACAGCAGTTCCAAGTCCCATATTCTCAAACACCTTTGGAATTGTTATAAACATTAGTGCCGGTCCTGCCTGCAGAGTATCCGGATTGCCACCTGAAAATGCAAATACAGCAGGAATAATCATAAGACCTGCCATAACAGCAATCAAAGTATCAAATACTTCGATATTTCTCGTTGAATCTTCAATCGCAGTATCTCTCTTCATGTAAGAACCAAATGTTATAAGTATTCCCATAGCTATTGACAATGAATAAAACATCTGTCCCATAGCTGAAACCACTGTCATCCATGAAAAATTATCAATATTAGGGACCAGGAAATATTTAACGCCCTCTATCGCCCCTGGTCTGGTCACCGAATAAATTGTTATAATTACAGACAGCACTATGAGTATCGGCATCATAATCTTAGACACTCTCTCGATACCATTCTGAACACCAGCATAAATTATCACTAAAGTGAACAGGCAAAATACAACAAAGCAAAGCTCCGTCGATACTCCATTTGAGATAAACTCTGAGAAATATCCGTCTGTCGCAAGTTTTTCGCTATTGCCCTTTATATATTCAACCAGATATTTAATTACCCATCCGCCAATTACAGAATAATACGGAACAATGAGAATCGGTATTACAGCATTAATCCATCCACCCACAGAAAGCCATTTAGCCTTGCCAAATGACTTAAATGCACCAACCGGACTTTTCCTTGTCATACGTCCGAGTGCCGACTCTGCAACAATCATTGTATATCCAAATGTAAGTGCCAGCAAAATATATATAAGAAGGAATATTCCCCCGCCATATTTTGCAGCCAGATACGGAAACCTCCATATATTACCCAGTCCTACCGACGCACCTGCTGCCGACAGCACATATCCTAATTTTCCTGAGAACGTACTTCTCTTAGTCTTATCACTCACTTTTTTCTTTCCTCTCAATCCAAAAATACCTGTACTAAACTTAAAGCAGGGCTAAATATTAATTGCTTATAAACGTCATAACATTTAGTCCTGCTCTAATTAATTTCTTAAATTAAAAATAATATATATATCTGTCTTAGATTATAAATATCAAATCACCATAAGATGGCATCGGCCACATTTCCTTATCAACAAGCATCTCAAGCTTATCTACCGGTTCACGAAGCTCAGTCATGGCAGGCATAATAACGTCAAGACAATATCTCGCTCTTTCTACACCCTCCTCCTTTACTTCTATCTGTGAAGTAAGGGATTTTAAGTTATTTAAAGCAACGTTCGTTGCAGCAAGAAGCGAAGATGTCTTGCCAAGAATCTGCTCCTGAGCACTCACATCAAAGCTGCCTGCATTCTTGACTGAATTGATTGAATCTGCAAGTACTGTTGTATATCTTATTACAGCAGGAATAATCTGCTTTGTTGCCATATCTATCATAGTCTTTGCTTCAATATTGATTGCCTTTGCATATATCTCATACTGAATCTCAGCTCTTGACTCAAGCTCAGCCTTGCTGAACACCTTGAACTGCTCAAACATATTAACGGACTTATCTGTAGTAAGTGCAGGTATTGCATCAACCATAGTAGGAAGATTAGGAAGACCTCTTCTTGCTGCTTCCTTCTGCCACTCCTCAGAATATCCATTTCCGCTGAATATAATACGCTTATGATTAATTGCATATTCTACAATAAGCTCATTTAATGCCTTGTCAAAGTCATCTGCCTTCTCAAGTCTGTCACATGCCTCACAAAAAGCTTCTGCTGCAATAGTATTAAGCACTACATTACAGTTTGATAACGAATCCTGTGAACCAAGCATTCTAAATTCAAATTTATTACCCGTAAATGCGAACGGCGACGTTCTGTTTCTGTCTGTTGCATCCTTTCGGAAATCAGGTAAAGTCTTGACACCTGTAGCAAATTTCTCACCCTTCTTACTGTGAGTAGCTTCCCCATTCTCGATTATCTGGTCTAACACATCCTCAAGCTGCTCACCAAGGAATACAGATATGATAGCAGGAGGTGCCTCATGTCCACCCAGTCTCTGATCATTGCCAACATCAGCTGCTGATACTCTTAACAAATCCGCATGCTCATCCACAGCCTTAAGTATACATGTAAGAACCAACAGGAACAGCTTATTCTCGTGTGGGTTCTTACCAGGCTCAAGCATATTTATTCCATCATCTGATGTAAGAGACCAGTTATTATGCTTGCCAGAACCATTTATTCCAGCAAACGGTTTTTCATGTAACAGACAACGCATACCATGACGACTTGCAACCTTCTTTAGGATTCTCATCATAATCTGGTTGTGATCCTGAGCGATATTAACAGGTGCATATATAGGTGCTAACTCATGCTGGGCAGGTGCAACCTCATTGTGCTGTGTCTTTGCAGCAACACCTAATTTCCAGCACTCCTCATTAACCTCTTTCATATATGCAGATACTCTCTGACGGATTGTTCCAAGATAGTGATCATCCATCTCCTGTCCCTTAGGCGGCATTGCACCAAACAATGTGCGTCCTGTATATATAAGATCTTTTCTCTTAAGCCATTTTTCCTTATCCACTAAAAAATATTCCTGCTCAGCTCCAACAGAAGGAGTCACTCTCTTAGCTGTAGTATTGCCAAATAATCTTAAAATTCTTAAGGCCTGCTGATTAACAGCCTCCATAGAACGAAGTAATGGGGTTTTCTGGTCTAATGCCTCACCTGTATATGAACAAAACGCTGTAGGAATACAAAGAATACCACCTGCAGAATCATGTCTTACAAATGCAGGTGATGTACAATCCCATGTCGTATAACCTCTCGCTTCAAATGTAGCTCTAAGACCACCTGATGGGAAGGAAGAAGCATCCGGCTCACCCTTTATAAGCTCCTTGCCTGAAAATGTCATAAGAACCTTACCATTGTCCATAGGGGCACTGATAAATGCATCGTGCTTCTCTGCAGTAACGCCTGTCATAGGCTGGAACCAATGACTAAAATGAGTAGCACCCTTCTCGATAGCCCACTCCTTCATCTCATGAGCAACAACATCTGCTATCTCAAGAGAAAGCTCCTTGCCCTCTTCTATAGTTTCTTTTAATTCTTTGTAAATCTTCTTTGGGAGACGTTCCTGCATAACTGCATCATTGAACACGTCACATCCAAACAGCTCCGTTACATTAATATTCTCTTCCATTGACTTATTTATCCTTTCCTAATAACTAGTCACCAATATGTATAGTGTAACACGTCTATATTTTATAAACAACAAAAATTTACAAATTATACTTTTAGATTTATCCCTGTCTATTACAATATTGTTTTATAAGACTTATAATTTTCTCAGCCTCAACAGGCTTTGCAATATGCTCATTCATACCAACCTTAAAACACTGTGCAACATCTTCTGCAAATACATTTGCCGTCATTGCAAATATAGGAATTGTTTTGGCATCATCACGCTCCATATTTCTAATCTTGATTGTAGCCTCAAGACCTCCCATAACCGGCATTGTCATGTCCATAAGTATAACATCGAAATCACCAGGTGCAGACTCTTCAAATAACTCCACAGCCTCTTTGCCATTCCATACATTTGTAACTATTGCCCCTGCCCCTTCCAAATGGAATCTGGCAATTTCCATATTAAGCTCATTATCTTCAACAATAAGCACCTTAATATCTTTAATTGAAGAGTCAGGTTCATATTCATATGTTGTCTTTGCAGGCAATTCATATCTTTTTCCCTCAACAGCAAGTATATTTTCTGCAACATCAAGCAGAAAATCTGATATATCCCTAAGCTTATCCCTAAGTTCCTGCTGTTTCTCAGCATTGTCAGAATAAAAATCTGACATCTCAACAACGCCCTTTATTCCCGATACAGGAGTTCTTATGTCATGACTCAGTTTCTTAATGTAGCTTTCTTTAGTAAAAACGTCATTTTCGCCTACACTGGCAATAAACATTGTTACAAGCAGTCCGATATTGGCACATGGAAAATCAGGAAATATCCCCTGCAAAAGAATACCTATTGTTACCGGAGAAACATTTAAAACTATCTTAACCAGAACCTTCTCGTCTGCCAGATACCCAAACGGACAAAAACCAACTATCACGTATATTAATGTAAATATATTGTATATATTCTCCAAAAACCACAGAGGAAGCTTCCATCCCATATGTCCTGCAACCACAAGCAGTATAACCACAGACACAAACGGAAGATGCATAAGAACATATACATATGGACGCTCTACATCTTTATCTAAGCACTTCTCCATCACATATCTGAATGTATACTTAAATATACATACCCCAACATATGTAAACAATGCTGCCCCAAACACCTTTAATATATACCCGAATGGCGGCTCTAACGATGAACCGATTTTATTGTACACTATATCCGTAATTGCACATATGCAACACACTGCCATAAAGGCTGCATTTTTTCTAATAGCACTCATATAAACTCCCCTTTTATATTTATATATACCTGGCAATTGTAGAAACTAATATTCTTGCATTGACAGGTTTTGATATATGTTCATTCATTCTTGCTTTTTTGCATCGCGCCACATCATCTGCAAACGCATTTGCCGTCATAGCAAATATTGGTATCTTCTCCGCATCCGGATGAGCTGAATTTCTTATACACTCTGTTGCCTCATAGCCTCCCATTACAGGCATCATTATGTCCATCAATATAACATCATAATCCTCATGCTCTGAGTTAGTAAATATGTCAACAGCTTCTTTACCATTCCACGCCTCAGTTACCTGTGCCCCCTCATTCTCAAGAATAAACTTAGCTATCTCCATGTTAAGCTCATTATCCTCAACAAGCAGAATTCTTACACCCTTAATAGATATTTCTCCCTTATCTTTATTTTCAACTCTTAAAGGCTCTGTCAGCTTATCAATCTCAAATGGAATACTTATAGTAAATGTTGTTCCTTTATCAGGTTCACTTTCAAGCTTTATTGTTCCATTCATATTCTCAACAATCTCTTTTACAATAGCAAGCCCAAGACCCGTTCCCGCATAGGCAGTTCTTGCATTTGCCGCTTCCTGCGTAAATACATCAAATGCCTTCTTCTGAAATTCCTTACTCATTCCGCAACCTGTGTCCTTACACACAAACTCTATTATAACATGACTGTCATCCAAAATGCACTCATGACTATATATATTAACTTTTCCACCTTCATGATTGTACTTTACTGCATTGCTTATTATATTCTGAAATATCTGTTTTAAGTGAAGCGGGCTTCCCATAATCCGGCTGTGTATAACTGTATTTTCACAAATGCTTATGCTTACCGCCCTCTCCTTTGCCACAATATCTAATATATCAACAGTCTCAGAAAGAAGCTCATTGTAATCAATCGATATATTCTCAAGCTTTATATCACCTGATTCAAGCTTGTTCATATCAAGCACATTGTTGACAAGCTCAAGCAGAAAGCCTGATGCCACCATAATCTTATCCATACATTCCTGTTGTTTTTGCTCATCATGAACATTATGTCTGCTTATCTCTACAAGCCCCATAATTCCATTTATAGGTGTTCTTATATCGTGGCTCATACGCCTAAGGAAATCCGTCTTTGCAACGTTTGCTCTCTCTGCCTGCTCAGCCGTCTTTTTGATTTTATCCATATTGGACTTATATATTTGATATCTGAGAGCTATATATGCCATACAGACAATTATGTATAAGAAAATTCCGTACAGCATAATTATACTCGTCGCCTCATATATGAACTTTGCCTGAAAGAACAGATATATTGTATATTTCTCCAGCTTAACTATTCTTCCATACCATATTTTATTGTCTATTCTTGCACGAATATACCTGTGTGTGCTCTTAGAAATCTTCGTATCAATATTAGAATGTACACCTGCAATCTCATCCTCTATAACAGGATAGTTGGAATTTAACACATTTTTTCCGTCAGTTACAACAACCACACCATCAAGTGCAAGCACACTTCCTGTAAAAAGAGAGCTGATATCATCATTACTGCCAACAGCCGCATCCTCTTTTTTGACATATGCTATGACTATTCCCTTGCCACCTGTTCTTGAAACAGCCGCAAAATCATAGCTTGTGCCATCAATATCCACCCTTGTCATATATGATTTTTGTGGATAATCTATTATATTCTGTACATTGTCACTATTGATAATCTCCTGCCACATATCATATGATGAATATCCCCTGGCAAGATTGCCTATAAGCTCAAACTTATCATCGAGAACAAATATTCCACTAAGTCTCTGATCATATATGTATTGTGCCAGAAAAGCTTCATCTATATCATCCATACCAGCAAGCCTGTCACTTAGCTCGTTGGTCTTGTCCAAGAGCCTTATAAGGCTTTTCACCCTGTCATCCGTCACATATCTATCATAGTTCGTTAGCCTGTTTCTAATAAACTCTATGCTCTCGTCATCCGCCTTATACAATCTGGCTCTATCTCTTCCAACACATATACAGAAGATAATTGACAGAAATATTATGCCGCCCAATATCAATGCCCATATTGAGCCACCCTTGATATATAGCTTTCGTAATTTTCTAGTCATTTGCGGCCTCCAATGATGTGTCAGAGCTGATACCATACTTCTCGATTATCTGTCTCGTTGTCCCATCCTCCTGCATCTCTTTTAAAGTACATTCAAGCTCATCTATAAGTTCTCTGTTATCATCCTTACTAAACGCTACGCCAAGACCTGATACATACAAACTCTCATCAAGCACACGATACGCTCCCGGTGAAGTCTCAACAAATTCATTAAGAGCACTCTCATGTCCGGCTATGGCATCCGCATATCCTTTTCTTAAACAAGCATATAATTCATCCATATTGGAAAAGCTGTACACTGCCCCAACCTCTGGTATACGCGAATCCTCCCCGTTAAGCAAAATGTGCTCCGGCTTAGTAGTTGCCTGAACCGCAACCCGCTTCCCCGCAAGGTCGGATAACGTATATATATCACTGCTGCTGCTCACAACCACAGCCTGTTTGCTATATAGATATGGCCCTACCCATCTGTACATATCTTCTCGCCCTGTCATAGTAAAGCTTCCCCACAGACAGTCAACCTCACCATTTGCAAGATAGTAATCCTTATTCTCCCAGACAATCTGCTTAAAAACAGGTTTATATCCCATTCTCCTACACGCCTCCTCGGCAAGCTCAACATCCACACCTGCATAATTGCCATCATCATCTATATAGTTATAAGGTTTATAGTCATCACTGCCTATAATAAGCTCAGGCAGATTATCAGCATTATCATTATGTAATTCTTTATCCTTTGCACACGCTGTGAATAGCATCATTGATACAATAATTAAAAATAGAAATATTAATCCTTTATTGTGTCTCATCATATCGAAAATTTTACCTCCAACGTCACTAAAATCGCGAATTTTGTCGTAAATATTTTACTCTGATACTGAGATACATTATAAGTTTATTTACTAATCTTGTCTACAAAAAATCAGAAATTTTTGATTAAAAATATAGAAGCCGGAGATTGCCTTAAAAGGTCAATCTCCGGCTTCCATATTAGTTATATCTGAAAGCTTCCCATTGTGTCCTGCAAAGTCTGAATACTTGCAAGAACCTGTTCAGTCTCATTTGATACCTGCTCGCTCGTACCTGTTATCATCTGAAGATTTTCATTGATAGACTGGATTGCACGGTCAAGCTCATTCTGAGCCTCTGTTATCGCATTTAAAGTATCGTCAATCTGCTGAACTGATGCACTGAGCTCCTCAGCCTCAGCTCCAAGACTCGCACTTACATCTGCATAATATGCTGAATCGTCCTTATAATCTTCTGCTAAGCTCTCAAGCTTATCGTAATCCTGCATAACAACTGTATCAATAAATGCAAGAATCTGGTTGCTCGCCTCAGATAACGTATTTACACTCTCCGTCACTCTGTCTGTAAGCTCTCTCACCTTACCAATTTCATTGCCAGTATCTGTACTCAAATTATTAATCTCCTCGGCAACTACGGCAAAGCCTCTTCCTGACTCACCTGCTCTGGCTGCCTCAATAGATGCGTTTAACGCAAGAAGGTTAGTCTGTGCAGCTATATCCTCAATGGCTCTTGTAACCTCTGTTATCTGATGTATAACCTCAACACCCTCGATAGCTTTTGCAAGTCTCTCTCTGCTCTCTCTTGTCATTGAGACTGCGTTATCCTTGTTCCTGATAAGGGCGGGAACTATCTCATCTACTCTGCTTACTATCTGACCTGAACGCTCTGCCATTTCCTGAGCCTGCTCAGCAAGCACCTCTACCGCCTGAGTTACGTTCTTGCAAGTCTCATTTATATTCTGAATGCTGTCTGTCTGAGTTTCTACATTAGCACCTGTCTCCTGCATAACAGCAGATATCTCCATGATATTTCCATTCATGGAAGCCACTACACTGCTTGCATCATTCATCTGCCCCTGTATCTTAACCGACTCATCCTTTGTCTGCCTTATACTTGCTATAAATCTTGTCTCGAGCTCATCTATAAGATAACCAATCTCGGCAACCTCCGATCTATGCTGTGTACAGTTCTCAGTTCCGATAACCTTATTCTTGACAAATGCCTTCATGGTCTCCATAGGTTTAAGAGACTTACTTATTATAATATTTACAAGCACAAGTGTAATAATAAGGAGCACCACACCTAGCACTATAGGAAGTATAAGATTGCTTGTGATTTCCTTATATATCACTGTTTTATCTAAGGTTACACCGAGTATCCATCCTGTATTGTCAATAGTTGCAACAGACACATATTTCTTATTGCCATCATAATCTTTTATTGTCGCTACTTTATCTGAATCAAGATTGATATTAATTTTATCAGTAATGATTGTATTGCCATCTTCATTAGGTAAAAATTCCTCATTTGGATGAGTTATCACGCTTCCGTCAGCAGCAAGAAGAAATGTCTGTACACTGTTATCATCACTTATGTTCTGTGTAATGTCTATTATCTTATCTATAGTTATATCTGCAAGGATAACCGCCTGCTCACCATCTATTGTAAGCGGCTCGGCAATACTTACAATAACCTGACCTGTAGCAAAATCTACATAAGGATCTGTATAAATCAAATCATCAGCCTCTATAGCCTGCTTCCACCAATCACGTGTTGACGGATCAAGGTCAAGCTCTGAATGATCTGCTGGAAATACTCCCTTATCATATCCAAAACAACAATAATACATAAGCGCTGCATCATTATCATTAAGACACATCTCCAGATAATCCATTATCTGGTCGGTGTCCTTCTTGTCCATAAATGCAACGGTATTTCTTATACTATGTACCAAAGCTCCCTGTTTAGCCATCCATTCATTCATGGTTTCAGCGTTAGTCTTTGCCTGCTCCATGAGCAAATCCTTCTTGTCGTTAATTACAACCTTAGATGTTGTTCCCCCATTTATTACTGCTGTAAATACGATTATAATTACCGTACATATAGTAACAATAGAGATGATATTTCCCTTTATAGTGCTCTTCACCTGTTACCCCTCCTAAGTTAAATTCATATATCATGTATTGATATATGCAATCTCAACTATATAAATATCAACATATATACATAAAGTATATTTTATGGTTATTTCTTTGTCAAATGTTTTGACACTATTTTACTTGCAAAAAGAGAAAAAGAGGTCTATTATTCTATGATGTGTCTGCATAAAAACAGGTGCAGAGCACAAAAGAGGGAAAATGAGAGGAAAAAATTATGAATTCACTAAAGTACATCAAGCCAAAGCTGTTTAGTACAATGGAAACATATACAAAACAGCAATTTGTAAAAGATATTGTGGCAGGTATTATAGTTGCTATTATAGCTCTTCCACTATCAATCGCGCTTGCCATTGCATCCGGCGTAAATCCAGAGCAAGGTCTCTACACAGCTATTATCGCTGGATTTTTCATTTCACTGTTAGGAGGAAGCCGTGTACAGATTGGCGGACCTACTGCCGCCTTCGTAGTCATTATATATGGTATAATTGCCAAGTATGGCATGTCCGGTCTTACAGTAGCCACACTGCTTGCCGGAATTATTATGATAATCATGGGATTGCTTCACTTTGGTAATCTTATCAAATTTATACCTAAAACAATCACTGTAGGCTTTACATTTGGTATCGCTGTAGGAATATTTGCCGGTCAGCTAAAAGATTTCTTTGGACTTCAGATGGGTGCTGTTCCATCAGAATTTTTAGATAAAATAACTGCCTATGCAAATAACTTCCATACCTTACAATGGCAGACCTTCGCCATAGGTATGCTCGCACTTATAATTCAAATAGTATGGCCTAAGATATCTGCTAAGATTCCAGGTTCACTTGTTGCAATAATTGTTACAACCCTTATAGTACAGCTTGCCAAGCTTCCTGTTGCTACAATCGGAGATTTATATACAATAAAATCTGGTTTCCCAACATTTACTGTTCCTGACATAAGCTTTAAGCTTGTAAGAGAATTGATATCTCCTGCATTTACAATAGCTATACTTGCATCTATTGAGTCACTTCTCTCATGCGTTGTGTCTGATGGTATGATAGGCGGTCATCACCGTTCAAACGCAGAGCTTGTCGGTCAGGGTGTCGGCAATATAATGTCAGCTTTATTTGGTGGAATCCCTGCAACGGGAGCTATCGCCCGTACAGCTGCCAATGTAAAAAACGGAGGACGTACGCCAATAGCTGGTATAGTACATGCTGTGACACTTTTACTTATACTGCTCTTCCTTATGCCTTATGCATCCATGATTCCTATGACCTGCCTTGCTGCAATACTTATTATGGTTGCCTACAACATGAGCGGCTGGCGTTCATTTGCACATATGGTAAAGACTGCACCTAAGAGCGATATAATCGTTCTTATAACCACCTTCCTTTTAACTGTATTCTTTGACCTTGTTGTAGCTATTGAAATTGGTATGGTTATGGCAGCATTCTTATTTATGAAGCGTATGTCAGATGTTGCAGAAGTTAAAGCATGGGTTTACAAGGAAGACTTCGACATGAATGAGATATCGGAGCATACTGACCTCAAAAATGTACCTGCCAACACCATGGTATACGAAATTCATGGTCCTATGTTCTTCGGAGCTACAAACGACTACCTTGCATTCACACACGAAAAACATAAGAACGTACTTATACTCCGTATGAGAAATGTACCAGCTATGGATATAACAGGTATGGATGCTCTTCTTGAAGCATACAATACCTGTAAAAAGAAGAACATCAAGCTTCTTCTCTCACATGTAAATGAACAGCCTATGCATGTTATGGAAAAAGCCGGTTTTGTGGATATGCTCGGGAAAGATAATTTCTGTGAAAATATTGATGCCGCACTTGAAAGGGCTGCAGCTATATAACATAAATAAAACAGGACTCACGTCAATGAACTATAACTTATCTCAGTTCAGGGACGCGAGTCCTACTTTTATATTAAAACTTATACTTTCTAATATTTCTTGAGAAGTATGCTTGAATTCTGTCCGCCAAATCCAAATGCATTTGACATTGCGATATCTACCTTCTGCTTTCTGCTCTCATTTGGTACATAATCCAAATCACATTCAGGATCCTTATTAACAAGGTTAAGTGTAGGTGGAACGATATCATTCTGAACAGCCTTTACACAGGCTATTGTCTCTATTATGCCGCCGGCACCCATCATATGTCCTGTAGAGCCCTTAGTTGATGATACAGCAAGCTTTGATGCATGCTCTCCAAACAAAGTGTGTATAGCCTTTGTCTCTATCACATCTCCCTTAGGAGTTGATGTTCCGTGTGCATTTATGTAATCAACATCAGCAGGGCTTATTCCTGCCTTCTCGATACATCTCTTCATGCAATATATAGCACCAATTCCCTCCGGATGAGGTGAAGTTACATGATAACCATCTGTGCTGTTTGCCCATCCAATAATCTCAGCATGAATCTTGGCATTTCTTGCTTTAGCATGTGCCTCTGTCTCTATTACAAGACATCCGCCGCCTTCACCCATTACAAAGCCATCTCTTGTAGCGTCAAATGGTCTTGATGCAGTTTCAGGCTCGTCATTTCTGGTTGAAAGAGCATGTGCTGATGTAAGTCCAAGAATGTTAAGCTTAGTTATGGCAGCCTCAGCACCGACGCATAATACAACATCCGCCTCTCCACTGTTAAGGAGCATTATTCCGGTTGACAAAGCATCTGCTCCGGATGAACATGCTGTTGTCACTGTAAGACTAGGTCCTCTGAAGCCCTTAGCTATTGCTATCTGAGCAGCAGCCACATTACCGATAATCTTAGGAACAAATCTAGGACTTACCTTAGAATGTTGTCCTGTACTTATACCATCCTGTGTCTCCTCAATAGGTGCAATTCCTGCATACGCAGTTCCTACAACAATTCCTATTCTCTCTGCTGGAACAACTCTGTCCTCAGGATTCTCAGGGTTAAGTCCTGCATCTGTAAGTGCCTCCTCAGCCGCAGCATAACCATACTGCATAAACAATGCCATCTCTCTTGTCAGCTTCTTAGGCATATAATCCTCTGGTACAAAATTCTTTACCTCAGCGGCAAATTTGACAGGAAGCTCTGTTGTATCGAAACGTGTAATAGGGCCTACTCCTCTCACACCATCTACCAAAGATTTCCAAAAATTATCCACTCCAATACCGATAGGCGTAACTGCACCCATACCGGATATTACTATCTTATCACCCACAACAATTCCTCCCGTTATATATTTACTACAATGGCTGATTACTCATTTTTATTATCCTTACTGTCACCCTCATTTTTATCTGAAGCCCAGTCTCTCTCCTTGATTTCTACACGTCGTATCTTACCACTTACTGTCTTAGGGAGTTCTTTTACAAACTCTATAATCTTAGGTCTCTTATACGAAGCGAGATTAGCCTTAAATGTCTTCATCATCTGCTTCTTAAGAGAATCTGTTCCCTCAACATCCTCAGTAAGGACTACGCTTGCCTTGATTGCCTGTCCTCTGATTGGGTCAGGTACAGAGGTTACTGCACACTCCATAACATATGGAAGCTTCATAATCTCATTCTCTATCTCAAAAGGTCCTACACGATAACCTGTAGACTTAATTACATCATCTACACGTCCTACATACCACAGATAACCCTCGTCATCCATATATGCTGTATCGCCAGTATGATAATACCCTTCATATATTACATTCTCAGTACGCTTCTCGTCAAGGTAATAACCCATAAATAGTCCTTCAGGTACACCATTCTTAACAGATATAACTACCTCACCTGTCTCGCTTGGCTTACATATCTTGCCATCTGTACCCATAATCTGAACATCATACTGAGGACTTGGCTTACCCATTGAGCCCGGCTTAGGGGTCATTCCAACTAAGTTACCTACTGTAAGCGTAGTCTCAGTCTGACCGAAGCCTTCCATAATTCTCATTCCGGTCTTTCTGTAGAACTTCTCAAATATCTCAGGATTTAACGCCTCACCTGCTGTTGTAACATTCTGCAATGAAGATAAATCAAATTTATCAAGATTCATGTGAACCAGAACCCTGTAAACAGTTGGTGGTGCACAGAAGGTTGTAATCTTATACTTCTCTATCATCTCAAGTATATGGTTAGCGTAGAACTCGTCAAAATCATATGTGAATACTGCTGCCTCACATAACCACTGTCCATACAGCTTACCCCAGAGAGCCTTACCCCAGCCTGTATCACTTATGGTAAAGTGTATACCCTCTGGATCTACCTGCTGCCAGTACCT
>Ga0129311_1000949_pt1 | contig 22520 bp, 33 predicted proteins | sample Go1ome_FD_94435 | JGI IMG/M metagenome (GOLD analysis project Ga0129311, IMG submission 94435) | Western lowland gorrila individual fecal microbial communities from Wisconsin, USA - Go1022B metagenome | ecosystem: Host-associated > Mammals > Digestive system > Large intestine > Fecal | place... | reverse complement strand
AGGTTCATATTTAATTTCTTGACATACTTTATTTATAAATTCTTTAATATCCAAATAAAACACCTCCTATAACTTGATTAACTCCACTACTAAAAGTTTTCCATTCTTCCTTTTTCTCTTTTAATTGTTTCTTACCCTCACTTGTTATTGAATAGTATTTTCTTTTCTTTGATCCTGTATTATCCCAATATGATGTAATAAAGTTATCAGCTTCTAAGCTATGTAATATTGGATATAATGTTCCTTCTTGCAATTCAAAAACATTTTCAGATTTTTCACTTAATTTTCTAATCATTTCATATCCATACATATTTTCCGTTTCTAATAAGCTTAATACTACTAATTTTGTACTACCTTTCAATAATTCTTTGTTTATTTTCAAAATTATCCCTCCTTTTTACCTAGTATTACTATGTATTTTTATACATTGTATTACTAGGTATATTTTTTGTCAATACTATTTCTGAAAATAATTTAAAAAGAAGATTACTTTTTATAGTAACCTTCTCATTATAGATTATTGAAATTTTGTTATATCCTCTATCTTCCCTGCAAAATATGGTTTATCTTTTCCTTCTTCTATTAGGAATATTGCAAATGTATCATCAATTGAAAATTCTCTAAACTCGTCTATAATTGCTACTGATTCTAATTTTACCATCATTCCTGCTTCACTTTTTATCTTTCCACCATTTCTATCAAGTTCAAATTCTATTGTTTGTATTGCTTTTTCTATTGAATATACATCTCCGTTTGAAAATAAGAATTTCTTCTCTTGAATTTCTTTAAATTCATTCTTTTCTTTTAGTTTTATATTTGGTATTTTAATTTGTTCTCCCTCTTGAAGATATTTCTTACCTTTATACAATTTCTCTTGACTATTTATGTTATTATATATTTCATTAAATGTTTTTCCTTCTGGATTCTTGCATAGTATAACTTCATCTTCTTGCTTAGTTTTTAATTTTATAGCAAAATCATCTTTTGAATTATAATATAAAACGTCAACCTGTTTTCTCAATTCTCCTGATTCATCATTTTTTATTCCAAAATATTTTACATTATCATAATTTCCGAATTTTCCATTTTCAAGTTCTTCAAATGCCTTTTCAAATTGAAATTCTTTCTTTAACATTACATATAAGAAATAGTCTAATGGATCTCTATTTTCCCATTCAAAGTCATCTAGTATATCACTTGTTTCATTAAATTTATCTTTAATTGCCTTTTCTATTTCTTCTTTTAATTTAAGTGATGGATTACCTACCTTCTTATAGTAATAATCATCTGAAATATCTTTTGCTGTAAATGTTTCTTTATTTAAGTTTTCTACTACTTTTAGTTGTGGTGTAAATACAATGTCTTGTTTTGCTAAATCATTTTTTAAATCATTCCATATTAGTTGAAACGTACCACACCAAATTGTATTATCTTGTATTTCATCTTCTAATGTTAAAGCTGTTGTTATTCCCTCTGTACTAGATAATTGTTTGTTACTTGATGAAGGATTATCTCTTCCTACTATTTCTGGTTTTGATACTTTTGAATATATAAACATTCCTAATAAAATTATAATTATAATACTTACTATAATAATTATTGCTTTTTTCATATACTACCTCTTTTCTATCTTACGCTATTTAAGTTCATTTCTGGTATTCCTATATACACATCTCTGTTACCATCTAATGAATAGCTTTTTATGATTGTATAAGTGCCATACCAATACATCATTGTTCCACCATCTTTATACATATCAGCATTTATAACATCATTTTCTTTATCTTTTTCTGCTTGTTCAATAATTTGCTCCATTGTTACTTTGTTATCTATTAGAGCTTGTTTTAAATCTAATTCTTCATTATCAATATTTATTGTTATATTTTCTAATCCATAATAAAAAATATCATAATCATATTTTTTTGCCAGTTCTCCTTGTGTTATTTTATTAACTGCTACTTTATCACTTATTTTTACATTCAATAAATACTTAAATTCATAACCATTTATAACTTTTGCATTTTTTTCAAAATATGTAACAGCACATTGATCTAAGTCGCCTTCTATTTTATTATCTAAATAAAATCCAGTTGAATCATCTCTATCATTAATGACAAGTTTTGAAAACTTACCATATTTATATGTTCTATCTTATTTACTAGAATATTCATCTCTGGTCCAATCACAACAAGCACTAAATACATCATTACCTTCAAAATTAATATCATTAATTATCATATCTCCTTCAGTTGTAAAGCTTATAGTTCTTATTGAATATGGCTCGTTTTTATTTACTTTATCTAAGAACGTATCTAATTCGTCTTTATTATATAATTTCATTCCGTGAACTGATATTACACACTTATCTTCTATTGCTTGTAGAATATTATAATCTTGTGGTAATTCTTCTATTTTCTTTTTTTCATTGATATTTCTATTACTTATGTTTTCTTCATTATTGTTCATATTGTTTTCTAAATTATTAGTTTTCTCATATCTTACTGGAGCATACTTTCTTCCCCAAGTGCTAAATAATACTTCTTCATTGTTCTTCATTCTATTCAAATCAATCAAAAACAATGCTCCTATTACTATTATAATAACTAAAATACTAATTCCTATTATTTTTAATACTTTATTGTTCATTTGCACCACCTCTAAACCTTTCTATTATTTAGACGCTTTTACTTTTCGTTTTAGTTGGTGTTTTATAAAATTTATTATAAAAATTATCGTAAATAATAAGAAAACCCCTGAAATCGCTATAATTCCTATATCATAATAATTTATATTATTATCTTGATTATCAACTGGTACTTGAATTTCTTCTTTAGTTTCTTCTTGTTTTATATTATTCTCTTCTTTATATACATCTTCTAAATCAGTATTTTTAGTTTCTTCCTGTATTATAGATTCTGTTATATTCTGACTATCTTCTTTTTCTTGATTTGCTTCCTTATCTGGTGCTGTACTTTGTTCGCTTTGAATTTTATTTTTATTAATTGTCATTGTTTTTAGTCCAATTACAAATGTTATAATAAACATTCCTAAATTGCTTAATAGTAGCTTTAATGTATGAATAGATTTATAATATCTCCACTTTACTGTTCCTGCAGATTCATTTAATAGTTTTGCTATTTCATCAAATGTCAAATTGGTTAATACTTTTAAAGAAACAACCTCTTTTTCCTTATCATTTAATCTACTAATTAATCTATTATAGCTGTCTTGATCTACAATATTATTTATTTCATTATCTGTATCTGCGATTTCATAAATACTATCTAAATCTAATGTATTTTTCTTTTTCCTAAATAAAGATATTGATTCATTCTTTGTTACGGAATATATCCAGGTTGAAATATTATCAAGTGGAAGTTTATCCTTTGATAAAGTGTAAATTTTTGAAAAGACAGCCTGTACTACATCTTCCGAATCTTCTTTATTTTTCAATATAGTAAAAGCAATTCTATACACTAACTTGTTATATTTCTGATAAAGTGTTTCAAAAGCTACTCTATTATTATTACTACTTTTTAATTCTGTAAATAATTTCTTCAATTCTTTTTCATCAATTCTGTTCATATCTTGCTCCTTTATTCTATATATAACATATTTTGACCAAAAAATAAAGATTAGACTTTTAGATCTAATCTTTATTAATAAAAGGGGATTTGTGCTAACTGATTTATTATTCTAAAATTAGCACATTCAAATTATAAGATTTATTCATTTTTATTATAAGTTAAGAGAGCAGTATTACCACTCTCTTATAAACACACAACTTTGATAACAGCTATATGGTAATTAAAATCAATTAACAATTTGTAATTTACCTTATCTTTGCTCCAAAAGGAGCTAATGACAATTTAGCAATTTTGAAAAACTGAAGTCCAAAAGGTATTCCCACTATTGTTATGCACCAAATACAGCCAAAAATCAAATTTTCTAACGACATTGGAATCCCAAAGAATATAATCCATATTACATTTGCAATTAATGATGGTATTCCTCCTCCATACTCTATATCTTTTCCAAAAGGAGCAAATGATAAAGACGCAAACTTAAAACATTGTTTTCCATAAGGTATGCCTATTATCGTAATACACCAAAGCATACCAGATATAAGCCACGAAAGACCACTTAAAAAACCACCAAAAATAAACCACAATATATTTCCTAAAAAGCTCATAATTATTCTCCTTTCATTACTATATAGCCAATCATTCATTGTGTGAGTTATATTACATCAGCTATTATAACCTTTGTAATACAAAATTTATTAGTACATTACTAATAACAAATTTAATTAATATTTTGAGTTAATATTTCATTTGCTTCATTTTTTGTTAAATACCCATATTCTATCATTTTATCTATCACTTGCTTCTGCCTTTGCTTTGCAAGTTCTGGATTTTTTGTTAGTGAATAAATACTAGGAGCATTTGGAATCCCTGCAAGTAATACACTTTCATAATCTGTCATTTCATTAGGTTCTTTGTTAAAATATCCTTTACTTGCTTCTTTTACTGTATAATATCCATCTCCAAAATAGCTTGTGTTCAAATATAATTCTAATATTTCATCTTTATCATACGCTTTTTCAATTTTAAAAGCCATAAATACTTCAGCAATTTTTCTAGTTATCTTCTTTTCTTGCGTAAAGTATATATTCTTTGATAATTGCTGTGTTATTGTACTACCACCTTCGACAAAGTCCATTGCTTTTATATCATTAAATAATGCTCGATTTATTGCTATAACATCAATTCCATTATGTTTATAAAATCTATGATCCTCAACTGATATAACTGCATTTTTATACATATTAGGTACTTCATCAATCTTAGTGTAATTTTCTTTTGCTCTAATACTAGCCACTTTATTATCTAATGGCATTTCTTTAAGAGCTTCTTTATACATATTATAACCACTTTGAATAATAATGCAACTAATACTTATTACTATTAATATTGCTATAAATAATACTTTTTTTAATATTTTCATCTTTTCCACCTTAATTTAAGTATAACAAATTAAAGTTACATTTAAGTTACTTTCCTACTTTTATTTTGCTCCTAAAACTTCCTTTTCATATCTAATTTATTTCTACATCTAATTTTCCAGAATAGTGGTCTGTTTTTATAATGAAATAACTGCTTGCTCCTTCTACATAAGAATCCCAATCATAATCTCCATCTTCTGTTGCAATAACTTTATCTGTATCTTTATATCTCATAACTACTTCAATTTTTCCATCTGAATTACTTATATCAAATTTTATATGTATATGATCTCCATTTTTCCTACTCAAACCTGTTCCACCAAATAGAATTTCTTCTCCTGTAAAATCTTCATATTCTACATTATAAGTTCCTACATACTTGTCAACACCAAATTTTCTAGTTCCTTTAAGATTTTTGTCTTTCGTTAATGTGTTCTCTCCAAAAAAATGCACTATACTATCATAATTTTCTATTGCTTTATCTTTTGATATATGCAATCCACAAAATATGCTAATTCCGATTAATATAAGAAAAATTAGTATTCCAACAAATATCATCTTTATATGAGCAACCATAAGTCATACCTCCTTTTTTGATAATACTTATTACTGATTTTGTTCTGAATATACTGCTTTTACCTTTTCTGGCAACTCATTATATTGTACTTCTTCCCATTTATTTACTCCTGTTATAGGAATTACTTTTAATTTTAAATAAGCTGTATCTCTTAATTCTCTACTTGTCTTAAATTTTACTTCTTTTTCTTTTCCATCTTTTTTATATGCTTTTAATGTATATTCATATTTCATTTCATCACTTGAATTTACTTTTTGAATTTTTGAATTATCAATTTGTGTATAGTAATCAACTGATGTTGAGAAAATTTTATAACCAAATATGCAACCACCAATAACTAATATCACTAAAACAATCATAAATATTTTTTGACCTAAATCTTCCATCATTAATCGTCCTCCTTAATAATATTTTTACTTCCAAAATATGTGGCTAAGAAATATGAGCCATATATAGTACCCATTATAATTATAGTTACTATAATTGATGGTAATAATTCACTTGCTTTTGCAATTCCAGATAATAAATTTAGAGCAAATTGTATTCCAAAGATAGAATGTATTATTGCTAAAACAAGTGGCATACCAAAAAATATTCCAATTTGTCTAAATAATGCTTTATTTATCATTCTTTCATCACAACCAATTTTTCTTAAAATAGTATATCTTTGTTTGTTATCACTACTATCTGTTAATTGCTTTAATGCTAAAATAACACTACTTGCTATTAAGAAAATTAATCCTAAATAAATTGCAATAAATATAATAATCGTTGTTAATCCCAAACTTGATTCAATAAGTGTAATTTTTGTACTTCCATCTAGTTCAATTCCGTTTTTATCTAAATTTTGAATAAGACTTGAATCTCTTTCTGTAAATATTTTTTCTATCTCTTCTTTTTCTTCATCAGTTCTTGCATTATAATTTGAAGCTAAAAAATATTTTACTTTCATTTCTTCTGTTAGATTACAACTATCTGGAACTACTAAAAAACCTATATTAGTATGGCTTGTTGACATATTAATAAAGCCTTCTTTACATTTTCCATATTTTGATTTATATTTATTTCCAGCTATTTCTAAAGTATTGTTTCCATCTACTAATACTCTATTTCTTATTTGTACTTGACTATCAAATTCACAAATCATAATATATTCATCATCATTTAACGTATACTTTTCTATTCCATAAAGTTCTGCTATTTTATTGTAATCTGATATTTTTATAATTTTTTCTTTACTGCTGTAAATAAGAAATGGATATTCTTTTTCTATTTCTTCAAATTTATTTCCCAAAAATTTTTCAATAGTTAATTCATCTATCGAATATATTGGTATTTCTACAATATCTTTTAATATATTCATATCTAGTCCATTATTTTTTAAAGTTTCTGATATTAAAAGTCTTGAATCTTCTCTTTGTTCTTCTGTTGTTGATATTTCTTTTCCATAAGCATTTTTATATACTTCTGGAAGATTTGCATTTTTTTCTAAATTTAAGTCTACTGGTGTCATTTCTATTAAATCGTTTTGCATTGAATTTCTTAAAGACAAACTTGATGATAGAATTGTAATTGTCATAAATAGCATTATACAAATTACACTCATACTGGCAACTGTTGTATTTATTTTGTTATTAATTTGTCTTAAAACAAACATATTTGTTTCTTTTAAATATACATTTTTGATTTTTTGAACCGTTATTAATATAAATCCTGATAAAGACCAAAAAACTGCTACCGTTCCAACTATTCCCATTAGAATTGGTTTTATTAGATCTTTTTCAACTTTTAATGTATTAGTTTTTACTGTTACAATATAATAAGCATATCCTAAAATACTTGCTCCAATAATAAATACCAAAATTGCTAAAAATGGATTTCTTATTTTTATTTTTTCATTTTTCTTTGTTGCATTTAACAGATTAATTAATTTGTATTTTGATACTGTAAAAGCATTAAAAAACATAACTGCTAGATACATTACTGCAAAATATATACAAGTTTTTATACAAGCACCTTTTGAAAACACAAATTTAAACTCACTCATATCTGCCTCAAATAGCTTTGCAACTAATATAGACATAAATTGTGATACAAATATTCCTATAACCAATCCACCAATTAGCGATATAATTCCTACAAATATTGTTTCCATTAATATTATTTTAGAGATCTGTCTTCTACCCATTCCAAGTGTCATATATATACCAAATTCTTTTTTTCTCCTATTGATTAAGAAATTATTGGCATATACTATTAATAGTCCTAATACAACTGCTACAAATACAGACACAAATCCAAGCATACTTATCAAAAGAGTAATCATTTCGTGTGTTGATTCTGATACTTGTAACATTGCTTCCTGACTATCTAATGAATTGAACATATAAAAAATTGCTACACCTAATACTAATGTTAAAAAATAGATTGCATAATCTTTTATACTTTTTTTCATATTTTTTAAAGATAACTTAAATAACATCATTTAACTCCCCTCCAAGCAATGTTTGAACATCTATTATCTTTTCAAAAAATGCTTTTCTACTGTCTTCTCCTTTTACAATTTCATTAAAGATTTTACCATCTTTAATAAAAATGATTCTATCTGCATAAGAAGCTGTAAAAGCGTCGTGTGTAACCATTAATATTGTTGCGTCTAATTTTTTATTTAACAATTCAAATGTATGTAAAAGACCTTTTGCTGATTTACTATCTAATGCTCCTGTTGGTTCATCTGCTAAAACCATTTTTGGATTTGTAATAATTGCTCTTGCTGAAGCAATTCTTTGTTTTTGTCCTCCTGAAACCTGATAAGGATATTTATTTAATATTCCTAAAATATCAAGTTTTTTAGCAATTTCGTGAACTCTATTATCTATTTCTTGTGATTTAACTTTTTGAATTGTTAATGCTAAAGCTATATTCTCATAGGCTGTTAATGTATCTAATAAATTAAAATCTTGAAATATAAAACCTAGTTCTTCTCTCCTAAACTTGTTTAATTTATTCCCTCTTAATTCTGTAATATCTTTCCCATTTATAATAATATGACCTGATGTTACTTTGTCTATTGTAGAAATACAATTTAAAAGTGTTGTTTTTCCTGATCCACTTGCTCCCATTATTCCTACAAATTCTCCTTTTCTAACAGTAAAGCTAATATTATCTACTGCCTTTGTTAAATTGGACTTGTTCCCATAATATTTCTCAATATTTTTTACTTCTAAAACATTTTCCATTAAAATATCTCCTTTCTTATTTATGCTCTTATTATAAAATGCTTTATTAAGAGTTGCCATTGATTTACCTTACAAGAACCTTACATTTTTGTAAGGTTCTTAAATATGAAATATGCAATTTACCTTAAATCATTGAAACTGCTATTTGGAAATACTATTTTAATCTCTGTTCCTACCTCTTTCTTTGATTCTAGTTCTAATCCTACATTTAACTTATCACATAATTTCTTACATAAATATAATCCAATTCCAGTAGATTTTTTATTTGTTATTCTTCCGTTAGTTCCTGTAAATCCTTTTTCAAATACTCTATTAACTTCATTACTACTTATTCCTATACCATTATCTTTAATATATAAAGTTGTTTGTTCTTTACCTTCTTTACTATATATTTCAAGCTTAGGATTAGCACTTCTATATTTTACACTATTTTGAATAATTTGATTTAAAATAAATATAATCCATTTACTATCTGTTTTTACGTTTGTTTCTAAATCGTGTAAATCTATAATAAATTTGTTTTGTATAAGACTTGTTCTATTTTTCTTAATACTTTCGTTTACAATCTCTTGTAGATTATTGCTTTTAATAAAGTAATCCTTTTCAATATCATTGCTTCTAGCATAATATAGAGCTTGTTCTACATAGTCATCTAATTTATTTATTTCTTCATCAATGCTTTTTGTAACGTCATTTTTATTGTTTTCTATTATCATCTTGCTTGTACTAATTGGAATTTTTATTTCGTGAATCCAAAGTTCAATATATTCCTTATAGTCCTCTTGCATAAACTTATATTTATTTACATTCTCAAGCATTGATTTATCAGTAATTTCTATTATTTCTTTTAACATCTTTCCATCAAGAAATGATGGTGTGCTTATTATTTCTGTAATCAAATATTTATCGCTCAAATCGTCTAAAGTCTTTTTTAAGTTAGAATAGAATACATTTTTTTTGTAAAACTCAACATATAAGCTTATAAAATACAATAAAAATATTGAAATTGGAATATATATTTTTATAAACATTGGAGCAGGATATATAAACAAAAATATTTCTATTGTTACGATTGCAAAAATAAGTAATGATATTGTTAGTATCTTATCAATAATAAACTCTTTAAATTTCATTATTTTCTCCTTTTTTTAAAATATATCCTTGTCCTCTTTTGGTTTCAATTAAATCTTTTAAGTTCAGTTCTGTAAGTTTATTTCTTATTCTAGTAATATTTACAGTTAATGTATTATCATCAACAAAACTAGAATCTTCCCATAAATATTCCATTATTTCATCTCTTGAAACAATTCTCTCTCTGTTCTTTAATAGATATTTTAATATTTTAATTTCATTGTTAGTTAGTTCTATTGTTTTTTCATCTTTTTCAATTCTACTTTTTGAAATATTTAGAACAAATTCATTTGCATTTATTAATTCACTATTATCAGCACTCATATTCGCTCTCCTTAATAAAGAACTAATTTTTGCAAGTAAAATTTGTATGTTAAAAGGCTTAGTTATATAATGATCAGCACCATAATTGATAGATAATAGTTCGTCTATTTCATTATCTCTACTTGTTACTATTATAATTGGAACATTTGATACTTTTCTTAATTCTTTACAGATATATTCCCCATCTGTATTAGGTAAATTTATATCTAATAATATTAAGTCTGAATTACTATTTAATATATCTTGAATGGTGTTATTAAATTTTTCTAATATTAAAGCTTCATATCCATTATTATTTAAGAAAATTCTTAATTCTTCTCTTAACTTTTTATCATCTTCAACTATAAGAATTTTTTGCATTACTATACCTCCAGTCCAATTATATCACATTTCAAAAAAAATAACCTTACATTTCTGTAAGGTTTAGAATATACAACTATATAAATATTTCACTAAAAGTTTTTTCTAAAAACTTTTATCTTTCGTTTTATTTTCTAAATAAAATCTTATCAATTTCATCATCAGTAATATACCTTATATTTAATCTATTACCTTTTTTATCAACTATTTCAGAATTATATTTATTATCTTCTATTCCTAAAATCGTTGCTCTATTTTCATTTTTTAAAATAACTACATCAAATTGTTTATACTTCATTTTCTACTTATCCTTTTATACTTTTCTGCAGAAATTATATCATACTTATAAAAATTATTCAAAAAATTTTACATTTTTGACAGATTTTGACAAATCCTGCGTTTCAAGAAGAGTATAATTACTCTTAGAAGGAGTAGTAATATGGATTTAAAATTACAATTATTAATAGAGAAAAATAAAAATAAGTTAGAAAAAATGATAGAAAGTAAAGAACCTTACGAAAAAATAGTAGAACAAAGTCAACTTTTAGATAAGTATGTTTTATTAGGATTTAAAGCTATAAATCAATTAGAGAGCTAGAATAATACTAGCCCTCTATAATCTATTTATTATGATATTTTAAAAAGTATTGGATCAAACTTACTTTTTACTTTAGGAATATCTGTCTTACTAAATGTCATTATATGTTCTACAATTTTATTTGAAAAGCCTTTTACCTCATCTGATGTATAAGTTTTATTTGTTTCAACCAATACATTAGCTTCACTTAATAATTTTTGTTCTTCCTCGTTGAAATTCATTTTTCACACCTACCTTTGCATTTTTATATTGCCAAAACGATTATAACATATTTTTTATTTTTTTGTATGTTTTTTCAAAATAATCTCATTTTTATTTTCATTATATATAATATCTACCAATCTATTTTCCTTATCAATTCCCATCTTTTTAAAGTATAAATAAGGAACATTTATTTTTGTAGAATATGTATTTCCATTCTTATTAAAATTGACTTTATTAGTTTGTGGCTGTTTTAACTTAGATTCTCTTCTTTTATCTTTTTCTTCTAAAAATCTTTTATCCTGGTGCAATATTTTACTAATAGAATTTCTACTTATTCCAGTTGTTTGCTCTATTTCTTTCATTGTTTTATTATCTTTAAAATATAAGTTTAATATATTACATTTTATTTCTTCATTAATCACAAAATTAGACACTTTTAATCTCCTTCCAGTAACTTTAATCACATCTTATCATAAAAAATGATTTTAGTCCAATTATAAAAAGATAAGGCTATTGTTTATCGTTCCAATACCTCATCTTTTTTTATAACTAAAAAATTATTTTTTATATTTTCATACAGCAATTTTCCATAATCTCTATTATTAAATTCTTTAATTGAAATTTGATATAACTCATTATTGTCTTCACAATATATTTCTTCAACTTGTTTGCATTGTTCTTCATCAATATCTATAATCTGGCTATTATTAAAATCCAAACAGAATCCTTGTATTTCAGATAATTTATCATTTATATAATCTTTTTTTACACAAAAACCACATTGAGAAGATTTATCAAATACTTTAATGATTTTACCTGTATAGATATAAAATGATGGTTCTTTTTGTTTTAATGCTTCATTAATTTCTTCATTTTCTATATCTCTATATCTTTCTATATCTGCTTTTATTTTGTTTAATAAAGCTACAGAATAAGAATCGTGGTATTGTTCAGAAGCATTAATATAATTTTGTATCAAGTCTTCAATTTTTGTTATTCCAGTATGTAAAAATGCTTGCCCTACTATTAAGAACTCCTGGTTTCTTTTATCTTCTTCGTCCATACCACCACCTCTTTTCTAAGTTTCTAGTTCCTCCTCTTCTATATCATTATTCGGATTCAATAATCCCTCTGTATAATTATCTACATAAGTTTTAAGTTCAACTTCACTTAAATTACATATAGTTTTTAACCAATTATTTGAAGTTATTGCAGATAGTCCATAACCTGTATTGGCATTTTTTAGAACTTCAATATCTGCTTTAAATATTTCGTAATTTGAACAATCTTTAACACTTTCAACCTTGCTATCTATCAAATTCATAAAGTCATTATAGTCAAGTCCGTGTGTAATATCTTTTTTTATTTTAAAGTTTTTATATTGTTTTTCTTTTTCTACTAATACTCCCTCGGCTATATCCCATTCTTTTTTATTTATATATTCAACAATTTCTTTTAAAGCATTTTCTAAATTTTTATCATATATTCTATACATAAAAGCTGATGAATAATTTTCTCTATTTCCGTGAAAGTCGACAGATTCTTCTTGTGTCATTCTTCTATCAAATATTTCTTGACTATTTGTTATTATTAGATCTTTTTCTTTGATAATCTCTCTAAGCATTTCAAATGGATTTTCAAATTTTCCATAAAACATAGTATATTTTCCGTCAGTTCTTTCTAATATTTCTAGTCTTTTTTGATTTTCTTTTTCTTGGTATTCTGCGTCTGGCTCTCTTCTATTGAATATAAAATGTTCTTTTCCATCTTTTATCATCATAGTAGGATACATTAGACAATCTCTGTCATTCCAATTATCATAGCTTTTATATGGTTTTTTTTCTATTATTTTAATCATTTATCAATCCTCCGTTTCAAACAGGCTTTCATATATTCTATTTTTAGCAATATTATAATAACCTTCATTTATTTCGATTCCTATAAAACTTCTTTTACAATTTATACAAGCCACACCAACAGTTCCAGATCCCATACAATTATCTAAAACACTTTCTCCTGGATTTGTATATGTTGCAATTAAATATTGCATTAACTCTAGTGGCTTTTGTGTAGGGTGTATAGTTTTAGAAGGGTGGACTTTTTGAATAGATATAATAGATGTAGGATATTTATTAGTGCTTCCTTTTCTATAATCTTCTAATATACCAAAGTTCCCATAATTTTGATTTTTTATATTAGCTGTCTTATATTTAACACCTTTTCCGTGTAATGGTTGTCCTTGTGTAAATATTGGATTATATGTAGGTTGCTTTTTGTAAAAAACAGCTATTTGTTCGTGTTTTCTTAATGGTTGCCTATTACTATTTAAAAAGCCTGTTGTTAGTTGTTTATCCCATACTAGATCGTAACGAAATTGGCTTCTGTTGCTATTTACTAAGTCAATGTAGAAATTACCTTGACAAAATAAAACAATAGCTCCATTTTCTTTTATAATTCGATTATATTGCTTCCATAAGTCATCAAAAGGAATTATCTTATCCCACTTATTTTTTGTCTTCTGAAAAGGCAAATCGCATAAAATTAAGTCAATTGAATTGTCTTCAATATCATTCATTAATTTTATGCAATCCCCCAATTTTAATTGTATATTCATTTATTCTTGCTCTCCTAATTCTTCTGTTTCCTCTTTCAATTTATCTATTTCTAATTTTTCATCTACTATAAATTGCTGTTCCATTCCGTGTAATACTTGTTTTGTTCTTATTTCATCATCTAACAAATAACTTATCATCATTCCATTATGAGCATATATCTTTTCATAATTCGTTTGAATATTTTTTATATCAAAGTAATATGATAAAAAGACATCATCTTTATATATATCAGCTTCTATTGATGGATATACTGAAACAATTATATTAGGATTTTCATTCCTATATAGTGTAAATATTGGTTTTTCTCTGTCTTTTTCATTTAATAATTTACTTAATAATTCTGAATAAATAGACTTTTTTTCTTGAGTTGTTAGATTTTTATTTTCTGTAATTCTTTCTAATGAATAAAATATCTTACTAATGTCATTAAAACTTTTATTTGGAAGTGTTTCCATTGTATAATGCAATTCTAATTCTGAAGGAATAACTTCTTGCTTATTATTTTCTAATCCTTTATTTAAAATCTGATAAATCACATCTTTATATTTTCTATATACTTCTTTAGCTCCTAATACTCTATAATCATCATAATAATTTCTTAATGCTTTTGATGTTTCTAACTTTGCAAATTTATTTGATTCGTTTGCACAACGTAAAGTTCCTGAAACTAATCCCCATATAAAAGCTCCATATTTTTCTTCATAAGATTCATAATGAGAATACAGTTCTCTCTGTTCCATAAAAGTTAATGGATAAATATTTCCATCAGCAATATCAGCAATAATTTTATTATTTTTTTCATCTAATATAATATTCTTAATGTAATCAGAAGCCATTTTAAACCTCCATATTCTCTTCATCTTGTTCTAATTTGTTATATTTTTCTTCAAAATGTTCTAGCATATTTTTCATTTTATCAATTAGTTCTTCCTTAGAATTAATTTTACTCATATCAAATAATTCATTTTCATAAGTTTCCATTTCTTTTGAAGATTTATTATAGTAGTTGTATACAATTTCAATATCTTCTCCATACTTAACTAGAAATGCTTCCTTTGTTACATCTGTATTTGTCATTGTAGCAAATTCTTTTCCGTCTGGAGTTCTTAAAAGTCTTTGACTATCTTCATATAAGGATTTCAATTTAGAAAAACAATACTCATTTTCAAATACAAAAGTATATCCGTTATCTAAAACTACATTCTTAGAAGCTTCTTCAATTTCAGTTATTTCTAGTATATAGTTTTTTATATCTTCCTTTGTTTCTTCATCATCAAATTCATCTATAATTTCTTGATCTGAATAGTCATAATGACTTCTCAATATATCAGCTATTTCTTTTGGAGAACAACTATCCCAAATCATATTATATCTATCATTAGCCATTTTTTGTGTTCTATCTTCTATTTTCTTATAGTTTTTATTTTCTAAAACTAATTCTAAATATTCTTTATTATCAATTTTGTATTCAACCAATAAACTATTAATTATGCTATTTAATTGACTTGTTACAATGTCCTTAGAATTAATTGCATTTGGAACACTTAAATCAGTATCTAAAATCTTTCTGTATAATAAATCCAACTTCTTAATATCGTTCTTTGCATTTATCTTATTTACTTTTTGCTTTAAACTATAATCTTCAATTCCAAATACTTTTCTATTTTCTATTTTTGCAAGTGGTATAGCTAAATGTCTAAGAAAATCTTTTACATCAGCATTATAGAACTCTATTTCTGCAATTTTATTTCTTATCTTTTCTTGTTCGCTCTTTCTTGTATGTTTCATTTGTTCAATTATACTTGCATAATCAAATAAATGTCCTATTCCATCAACTTCTAAAGAAAATGGTTCATCTAAATTTATTCCCTTTTCTTCTATATATCTATCTAACCATTCATCAAATTCATTCGCTTTCATTCTTGTTCTAGCTCCTCCACTTCATCTAATAATTCTTGAATACTTTTTCCTTCATAAGATTTCGTATACTCTTCTAATGAATTTTTTAGAAATTCTTTTTCTTCTGGTTTTGGAATATAAGTATAATATTTTCTTTTATCATCTGCTACAGCTACAATCGTCATCTTACAGCTATCTTCTTTTGGATTATAGTCTAAATAAACATCATAATAATCTAAATCATAGTTTAATTCTTTTAAGCCGAATATATCTTCAACTTGTCCTGCGTCCAATGTTGTTAGAGCATTAATTCCCTCATCTTCAATCATTATTCCATCTTCAAACCATATTTCATCTGGCTTCATATTCCTAATTGAATCTATTCTTAATTCATCTTGAAATAAACTTTCATACTCATAATCTTTATATATCCAATCAGCATTTACCATCACACCTAATTCTTCATTTAAAGCTTTTTTTAGATTTCTAATATAATCTATACTGACCAGATATACAAAATTTTTATATTCTCCAACTGTATTTTGCCACTTTTTAGCAACACAATATTCCTTACCATTTTCTTTATTAAAATAACCTCTGTCGCCAATTTTAGCTTTCTTTAAATACTTGTCAATTTCTTCTTTTGTAACGCTCATAATTCTTTCTCCTCTTTTGTACCTTCAATTGCTTCTTTATAATAATTTTCTAAATAGAAATGTATCTTTTCAGCTAATTCTTGTATATTATCAAAGTTATAACTTGCTCCTGATGATGATTCTGTTGCAATATATACTTCTTTTTCCTTTGGAAATATTTCTAATGATATTTTTATTTCATCTTCCATTTCTAGTTTTCCTCAATAATACTTTCTGGATTTCTAAAATTAATTGAAGTACAGTCTATTGCATTTTTTGAATATTCATAAAGCTTATTAATTTTTTCAATTATATCTGAATATATTGGAGCTATATCTACGCCATTTAATTCAGTTGCTTTTAAGTTATACATTTCACATTCTTTACAAGCTGAAATTGGTTCTAATACACTAAAAATTGTATATTTCAAATTATTACCTTTTAGCCAGAAATTTAATAAAACACCATTTTTGAATTTAAAAGTAATGCTTAAGTTATTCCAACTTAAACTATCACTTTCTTTATCCTTTATCTTTACATCACTAAAATTGCCTTTTATATAAAGCTTTTTTAAGTATTTTTTTACATCTTTATTTAATTTTATTGAATTAGTCATTATTCTCTTTCTCCTTCGTCAAATTCTTCTTTTGCAGATTCATCAAATTCTTTTGCAATTAATTTTTCTTGATATAAACTTACTGCTTGTTCAGTTAATTGCTCTCTTAGTTCTGCGTTTGTAGGATAGAACATATCTTTGTATTCTTCATCTTTTGTTTTTCTGTTTGGAAATTGTAAATATAATTTACCTTCATTACTTTCATTTAGTCTTATATCTTTTAAATGGATTCCATTCGCTTCAAGACTTACCATTGCCTTTGTTTTCTTAGATTGATCTTTTAATGGATTAGCTTGTGTTACAGTTACACCTGATTTTTCCACTTCAATATCTGGTGCTTCAAATTCTCCTTTTTCTTTTTTATCTTTATATGCTTGAAATAGCGTATCGCTAATTTTTTTAAATACTTCATTATCTGCATACATTAATCTAGTTGTAATTAGTTCGTCTGTTGATTTCTTTTTGAACTTTCTATCTGGAAATTGTAAATATAAATTACCATTTTCACTTTCATTTACTCTAATTCCATCAATTTTCATTCCATCTACTTCTAATGAAGCAACTGCTTTAATCTCTATCTCCTCATTTTTTACTAAGCCTAATGACTTTACTTTAATACTCATAATTTTACCTCCCAAAATTTTTAATAAAAAAATAGAGAAAAGGATTTTTATTTCCCTTTCTCCATTTCTTGATAATAACATTTTAACATCTTCAAAACTTAATGTATACTGCAGGATTTTGCAATGTTTTTGCAAAATTTTATGTATATTTATCTTCCTTTATTTGATAAGAACTTAGCTGAATTGATTGCAAAATCTAAAAATACAGATTCCTTCTTTTCGTCTACAGTTCCTAATATGTTTTTCAACTCATCATATTTTATATTATTTTTTAGTTTAACATCTCTAACATTGTCTAGTATAAAATAATCCAAACTCGTTTTTAAAGCAATTGATATTTTTATCATTGTTTCTAAACTCATTTTTCTTCTACCATTTTCAATGTCAGATATAAAAGAAGCTGATACATTTATGTCATTTGCTAAATTCTCCTGCGTTACTTTCAAAAAGTTTCTTCTCTCTCGTATTTTGTTACCTACATTTTCATAATTTACTGTTACTTCCATAATACCAACCTTCCTTATATTTAGCAACAGTATATTATTTTTCGACAAATTTTTTAATAATCTGTTAGCCGACTATGCTCGCTAATTGTTATTGACCACTTTAAAAAGTTATATAATTGAAGGTTCTTCGACCTTTTCTAATTCTATATCTTTTACTTCTATTATTTCATTAAGATTATTCAATTTATCCATAAATTTTTCATATAATTTATCAGTTATCTTCTCAACTATTTCATCATAACTTTTATTTCTAAAATCTATATTTAATAATGTATACATATTATTATTTAAAGCCATTATTTGTTCTACATTTTTTCTACTTAAAACATCAAATAAATTCTGACTTAACATCTCATTTGCATAACTATCTTCTGTTCCAGAAAATATATCCTGATCATCATTTTCCATATTTTCTTCATACATTTCAAGTACATTATCTAATTCTCGTTTTATTGAATATGGAATAATTAATTTAGGATTAAAGAACTCTCTTACTTTCATATCAACGTAATTATGTGTTTGATTTTTTAATTTATCGTATTCATCTTTTAATTTTTTCTTTTCTTCTGTTTCTTCTTTAAAATCCCATAACTTATATTCTAGTGAATCAGCTTTCCTTTTTAAATTTCTATACTTTTCATCTTCAAATAAGTTGTTTGTCATTACTTGCAATTGTCTAACTAATTTATTGCCATTTTTCTGGAATTTTAAATATCCACTTAGACCACTTTCTACCAATGCAACTAATAATTTTTGTTTTCCACCCTCATTATACATTTTAGTTAATCCAGTATTTTCTATACTTATAAAATCTTTTGGATATACATTGTTACTTTCCATTCTTGAATATACTTTGTCCTGCTTTATTACAATACTTTTTACTATTTCATAACTCATATTTGCTTTTCCTCCTCTGTCTGTTGTTTATCTAATTCGTATATTTTTAATCGTTGTGTCATTTTTCTATTATCTTCATATAAATCAATAACTATATTTTTTAATTCTCTATATGCTTGATTTCCTCCTGAACTCATTCTATCTGTATCAAAATCTAATGCTAATAAGCAATCTTGTATTCTTTTTTTTAAATTTTCCTTCTTCATAAATTCCTCCATATTACAAAGTTTCAGTTTCTTCTTCATCTAAAAAATATTCATTATCTAATGCGTCAATATATTCTGGTATCAATGAATCTGCATACTGCCAATCAAGATCATTCATTATTGTTTCAGTAAAATCTTCTATACTATATTTTTCTTGATTAACTTTTTCATTTTCAAATGCTTGCTTGACTTTATTATATATACTTTGATATGTTTCGTAATCTTCTCCTTCTTTACTTTTACTTGTAATTTTGTCTGTTTGATATTCTGAAATATAACAAATACCATCTTTTCTATAAAAATTTGCAAAATTTTTATAAACATTTCCCTGCCTACAATATTCTTTTTTTACAGTACCATCTTCTAATATTTCTCCTATTTTGTTTTCTGGAATATCTAAATATTTTTTAAAATAATTATCGTAATCAATATTTTCTTTATATTCCTTATCTTTTCCAAACTTTGCTATGAATTTTATACATTCATTATAATCATTTGACTTAAATAAAACCTTATCTTTTAATCTTTTTTCTCTATCAGTAAAGTGTTCCTTAATATAGTCATCAAAAACATATCCATTTCTTCTTAATGCTCTATTTATAGTAGCCTTAGTTACTTTATCCCATTTCTCTCCAAAAGAGTAACATTGACCATAAATATTTAAGCGATCAAGTCTACTTCTATTTTTTACTGTATCAATTGTTAATATTTCTTGACCAATTAAAAAGTCATATATATAAAATCTAAAATCATTTTCTTCTACAATTTTATATTTTTCTACATCTGGAATAACACTTATATCTCCTCTTTCATTCATATATTCTGGTAAAAAAGAATTATCATATAGTCCATCATTTACTTTTGTTAAAATATAACCATCTGATAGTTTTATTTTCTTTGGAAATGTATCTGTTCCATCATATTTATAAGTATTATCATTCATATTTCTTCTTCCTCACTTTTTTCTTCTTCATTTTGTATTTGTTTATTATCAAAAAACTTTACAATTTCTTGTGTTTTACCACTTTCATCAAATAGTTTTACTTTAAAATCCTTTGTATTATAAAAAGATTCCATATAATCTGGTAATATTTCTTGTTCCATAATATAAAAAAATCTTTTTATATCTTCATTAGGAGCTTTATGTGTTGTAGTTACTGCTATTACAAAATGCTCTATGTCATTATTTATAAATAGTGATGTTTCTGTTCTTACTATATCTAAATCTTCAAATTTATACTCATCTAATTTTTCAGTTATTTTGTTATAGTAATTTATCATTGTTTCATTACCATTTCTATAATTGCTTTTTCTCATACGCTGTCTTCCTCCTTTTCTTCTGTATTTTCCTTATCCCTCAAGCAATTAAAATCACAAATCTGTAAAAAATCTTTTTTTGCGTCTTCTATCGTAAATTCATTTTCTTTTTTGCCTAAAATTTCTGCATTATAAAAATTTCCCATATATTCTAATTGCTTTTCTCTATCTAATTTTTCAAAATTTTTATATGTAAAATATGCAATTTTATTTTTATTTCCACCATTATCTATATCTATTGCTAAATTTACAGAGTATTGATTATATTTTTCATTTTTTAAAAATAACAATTTATACCTATAACTAATATTATTTTCAAATTTTTTAGATAAAAGTTCAAAAAACTTTTTAGAGTAATCCATAATGTTTTCTTTCGTCATATTTCTTCTTCCTCACTTTTTTCAAGTATTTCATTCATCTTTTCCTTGTAATTTTCTATATCTTCTAAACTTATCCATTCAGGTTTTTCTTCATCTGTAAATGATTCATATATTTTTTTCATTTCTTCTATATGTTTATCAACATCTTTATAATACAGATGACCTAAATAACCATTTCCATTTCCTAAGAAATAATCACAATCAGTTCTTAGTCTATCTAACATCATATAATCAAATTTTCGTGGATTTTCTCGTTCTTCTTCTTTAAAAATATAGTCTTGTAAATCACTATATTTATTTTCTATATTTGCATTTTCATTAAAATCATTTACTATATGCAAAAGTGCTTTCTCCATACTTGTATATCTTCTACTCCACGTTTCATTTGTTCCTACTTTATTTCCTTCTATTGCAAATATAAATGGCGAATCTTGTTCTTCTTCTCTTCTTAGAACTAAACTCCAAACATTTCCATACTCATTCTTGTATGTAAATTCCTCTTTTTCTCCAACTTCAAAATCATTTTTTCTTTCCATTAAACTTTTTATTAGCTTTGTATTTAACTTTTTTTCTTCCATCAATATACCTCCAACAATCACTTAAATATAACAACCATACTCGGAAATGGAGCAGGATTTTTTCCATCATTAAATTTTAGTCTACCTCTAATAAATCTGATTTCCTGTTTATGATATATATAATCGTGAAAATAACTCGTATCAGTTCTAGCAGGAATAAGCATAACTATAAAAGTATTATTGAGCTTATTCTCTTCATAACATTTTCTTACCCAATTATGTATTTCTCTTCCATAAGGTGGATTGCAAAAAACCCTTTCTCCATTCCAATTTTTAGTTAGTCCATCATCTTCTTTGGTATAATATTTTTTACATTTTGCATTATCCTTTGTAGCACAAGGATCTAATGTAAATTTAAACTCTTCATCTAATTCTTCAAAAAATTTTATAGGTGTCGCCCATTCATTTGAATTGCTTGACATCATTCCTTTATTTATCATTAGTGTAATTCTTCCTTTACAAAAAATTACTCCTTTCTCGCACCCTTTTTATATAACTTCGTCTAACTCTTTTTCATCATCTTGCTTAATTTGTGTATTCTCAAAAGCTCTTACTTTTTCATAATTTTCCATTAATCTATTGCAACTTTTACTAGCATTACTACAAACCTTATATAATTCATTAGGATCGTTTTTTAAAGCTGTTATCCAGGAATTGAAATAATTTATATGGTCTTGTCTTGTAAAATCAATATCCATATCTAATTCTGCTTCTAAAAATACACAAGAAAGTTCTGCTGTTAATTCTTCTAATGCGTATTTTTCTGTTCCAAATAGGTTCTTTATATCTCTATTTAATCTTTTTTCATTT
>Ga0129311_1000944_pt1 | contig 22584 bp, 20 predicted proteins | sample Go1ome_FD_94435 | JGI IMG/M metagenome (GOLD analysis project Ga0129311, IMG submission 94435) | Western lowland gorrila individual fecal microbial communities from Wisconsin, USA - Go1022B metagenome | ecosystem: Host-associated > Mammals > Digestive system > Large intestine > Fecal | place... | reverse complement strand
CGGCTGAGCATATTGCTGATATTAGTGGCGGCAAGAGAGATTTCAGGTTCTAATTATGGCAGAATTAAATGAAGTACCCAATGCCAATCGTCTGCATATTGGCATTTTTGGCAAAACCAATAGTGGCAAGTCCTCCCTGCTGAATATTATTACTGGTCAGAGCACCTCCATTGTTTCTGATGTAGCAGGCACTACTACAGATGTGGTGTACAAGGCTATGGAAATCAATCCTCTGGGGCCATGTGTCCTTATGGATACAGCAGGCTTAGAGGATAATACGGCTTTAGGGGCTCAGCGGCTGGAGAAAACTCAACTGGCTATGGACAAGGCAGATGTGGCCATTATTGTTTTCCCGGCAGATGGCAGACAGGATTTTGCTTCTGAGCTGCAGCTGCTGGCTAGATTCCGGCAAAAAAATATACCTGTGCTTTGTCTGATAAATGATTTTTCTGACAATAAAGAAGCTGTGGCTGATTTGCAGGCCAGATTGGCAGATAGACTGAAGGACAGCAAGATAAAAGCTGTGGTGGCAGATTGCAGTCATGCTGGCAATATAGATGAGCTGCGTATGGCTTTGGCCAGCTTAATGCCAGAGGATTTTGACACAGAATATATTACTGGGCGGCTGGTGTCTGAGGATGATGTGGTGCTGTTGGTAATGCCCCAGGATATTCAGGCTCCTAAGCGGCGGTTGATTTTGCCCCAGGTTCAGACTATTAGAGAGCTGTTGGATAGAAAATGCCTTGTTATCAGTGCTACAGCAGATAAATACCAGCAGGCCCTGTCCCAGCTAAAGACAGCTCCCAAGCTGATAATTACGGATTCTCAGGTTTTTAAATATGTTTATGAGCATAAACCAGCAGAAAGCTGTTTAACCTCCTTTTCCGTACTTTTTGCAGCCTATAAGGGGGATTTGGCCTACTACATTGAGGGAGCAAAGCATATAGACAGCTTGACAGAAAACTCCAAGGTGTTGGTTGCGGAATGTTGTACTCATGCTCCTCTGCAGGAGGATATTGGCCGTGTGAAGATTCCAGCTCTTCTGCGGAAGCGTTTTGGGGCCAAGCTGCAGGTGGATGTGGTTAGCGGTACCGATTTTCCTGAAAATTTGTCAGCCTATGATTTAATTATTCAATGTGGCGGCTGTATGTTTAATCGGCAGTTTATTATGACCAGGATAGAAAAAGCAAGGGCCGAGGCTGTGCCTATGACAAATTACGGCATTACCATTGCTTATTTAACAGGAATTCTGGACAAAATTTCATTTTAGGGGTAATATATACCAAGTATGGTATTAGCCGTATTGGTTATTTAAAGATGGAGACATGATGATATGCTCGTTGTGGTGTATATCATCATGTCTTTATGTTGAACATTACAAATAATTTACAGCTTCATGGTGGTATATATTTTTTTAATAATTCCATAAATATGAAATATTTTTTATAATTATTCAATAGTGGTAAAATAATAAATGTAAATTATTGTGTGTTTTTATATTATTGTGTTAGGCGAAAAATAAGGAGAGTTTGTATGACTAACAAAATATCTCGGCGCAAGTTTTTAAAGGTTGTGGCTGGGTCTGGCGTAGTCGGCTTTGGCGTAATGGCAGCCGGCTGCAAGGGTGATCCATCAGGAGCCCAGGGATGGATACCTGATCAGTATCAGGGAAAAGGCGACTTCCCTGTAAACCTGAAAGGCCGTGTGGCCATTAGCCAGGATAACCCATCTATCGAGAGAGATGATGAGAAGTGTATTCTGTGTGGTCAGTGTGTAGAGGCCTGTAAGAATGTTATGGGCGTCTATGGCAATTACCCATTGCCATTGAAGAATGAAGTGGCCTGTGTAGGCTGCGGTCAGTGCACCATTGCCTGTCCTTCCGGTGCTATTACTGAAAAGCGTAATATTCAGGATGTATTGGCAGCTATTGATGATGATAGCAAGCATGTTGTAGTACAGACAGCACCAGCTACCAAGGTTTCTCTGGGCGAGGAATTTGGCATGGAGCCTGGTGCCAGTGTAGGCAAGAAGATGGTTGGTGCCTTGAAGGAGGCAGGTTTTGACGCAGTATTTGACACCTGCTTCTCCGCTGACCTTACCATTATGGAGGAGGCCTCTGAGTTTGTACACAGACTTACCAAGGCCAAGGATGAAATCCCACATCTTACCTCCTGCTGCCCTGGCTGGGTTAAATACTGTGAGTATTTCTATCCAGAGCTTATGCACAATCTGTCCACCTGTAAATCTCCCCAGAATATGATGGGTGCTACCATCAAATCCTTCTATGCAGAGAAGAAGGGCATTAAGCCAGAGAACATTATCAATGTATCCATTATGCCTTGTACCGCCAAGAAGTTTGAGGTAGGCCGTGAGGAACTGCAGGTTGATGACCAGCGGGATATGGATTATGTATTGACTACCAGAGAGCTGGCAGTATTGCTGAAGCACAAGGGCATTGACCTGAATAATGTAGCTGAAAGTGAATATGATTCCGTATTGGGCGAATCTACTGGTGCCGGCAAAATTTTCGGTGCTACCGGTGGTGTTACCGAGGCAGCTGTTCGTACTGCTTATTATTTGGCAACAGGCTCCAATCCACCAGCTGATTTGCTTTCCTGGCAGCCAGTTCGCGGCATGAAGGCTGTAAAGGAAGCTAATGCAACTATTCCAGGGGTGGGTACAGTGAATATTGCTGTATGTCATGGCTTGGAAAATGCTCGTCAGCTGCTGAATGGCATCAAGGAGCATGGCAGCAAGTGGCAGTTTATCGAATTTATGGCTTGTCCTGGTGGCTGCATTGGTGGCGGCGGTCAGCCAAAATCCTCTGAGCCTGATATTAAGCAGAAGCGTATTGCGGCCATTTACAAGGAGGATACCAGCTCCGCTAAGCGCTGCAGTCATGATAACACTGAAATTCAGTCGATTTATAAGGAATTCTACGGTAAGCCTCTCAGTGAGAAGGCTGAAAAGTACCTGCATACGTCCTTTGTAAACCGTCATGATCGGTTGTTTTGATTGAAAGAGGTGAAATAATGGCTGTTTTAGTAGATATAACAAAATGTATCGGCTGCGAGGGCTGTAGTGTAGCCTGCAAAATGTATAATGGTCTGGATTTCAAGGCTAAGCCTCGCAATATTAAGGATGGACATTTGGAATTGGATGACAATCGCTGGACTGTTATTCAGGAGTTCCATACAGCAAATGACGATTTGCGCTTTGTCAAGAAGCAGTGCCTCCATTGCTTGGAGCCTGCCTGCGCGTCAGCTTGCTTCTCCAAGGCTATTCAGAAGGATGAAAAGACTGGTGCAGTTGTTTATTATCCTGATTTGTGTGTAGGTTGTCGTTATTGCATGGTAGCCTGCCCATATTCTATTCCAAAGTATCAGTGGAATGAGCAGTTCCCACAGGTGGCAAAATGCCAGATGTGTGAGTCCCGCCTGAGCAAGGGTGACGCACCTGCCTGTGTATCTGCCTGCACAACCGGCGCCTTGATTTCCGGTGATAGAGATGAACTGATAAAGAAGGCTCATGAGATTATTGCTTCTGATAGCCGCTATGTAAACCATGTTTATGGTGAGCATGAAGTAGGCGGTTCTGAGTGGCTGTATATCTCTGATGTACCTTTTGAGGAGCTGGGCTTCAAGCAGGTTAGTGACACTCCTGTTACCAACTACAGCAAGAGCTATCTGTCCAAGGTTCCTTTCTTTGCTGCTGGCTGGGCTTTGTTCCTGGCTGGTCTTACTTATTACAATCATCGTGTAGAGAAAAACAAAAAGAATCAGGATGATGAGAACAAGGATAAGGAGGACTAAGCATGAAGGTAAAGGTATATAAATGTTTTAGAATTTTGGGCTGGGACTTTACCATAACTCCAACCCGATTCGTTCTGACTGGCCTTGTTGCTCTCATGGCAGCTACTGTACTGCTGAGACTTTTAACTGGCTTTCAGTTTGTAACTAATTTGACTGATGAAACCCCCTGGGGTATGTGGATTGCCTTTGACGTGATGTGCGGTGTTGCCTTGGCCGGTGGTGGTTATTCCACAGCCTTGCTTGTGCATATGTTCCGCTACAAGCAGTGTGAGGTTGTAGCCCGTGGTGCTTTGCTGACCTCTCTGTTAGGCTATATTCTGGTAATGGCTGGTCTGTTCTTGGATATTGGTCAGTGGTTTAACTTCTGGCGTCCTTTTGTATCCTGGGGTTATACCTCCGTATTGTTCGAGGTATTCTGGTGCATTTCCATGTACACCACTATTTTGAGCTTGGAGTTCTTTGAGATTATTACAGAGCGCGTTCTGGTAAAGAAACTGCATAGACATATTCTCAAGATTCTGCCTGTTCTGGTAGTAATTGGTCTGGTATTCCCTGTACTCCATCAGTCCTCTCTGGGTGGTCTGTTCCTGATTATGAAGGAGAAGATGTTCCCACTGTGGTGGAGCCAGTTCCTGCCAATCTATTTCCTTATGTCCTCCTTCTTTGTAGGATCTGCTATGGTCTGCGTAGAGACTACCTTGGCAAGAACCGCTTATGGTCATGAGATTCCTCATGAGATTATGCTGAAGCTGACTCGTGTAGGTGCCCGCATCATGCTGGTATATCTCCTGATGAAGATTTATGATCTGTTCTCTATGGATTTGTGGGGTTATGTATTCCAGGGAACTCTCCAGAGCAATATGTACTGCTTGGAGATGCTCTTTGGTATCATCATTCCTATCTGCATTATTGTTAGTCCACTGAGAAAAACCAGAGGCGGCCTGTTGACTTATGCATGGCTTACTGTTTTTGGCGTTATTATCAACCGTCTGAACTGCGTATTCACTTCCATGTATGAGAGTGGTTCCTACTTCCCAGGTATCGGCGAGATCATCGTCAGCGCTGGTCTGGTATCTCTGGGTATCCTGGTTTACTGCTTCCTGGTTGAGAACTTCAACATCATCGGCAATGCCCGTGCTGTACAGGTTAAGATCGACAAGGATAAGGATATCAAGAACCTTATCTGGGCTCTGCTCCGTACAAAGAGACACTAAAAATTTGTTTATAAATAATCTCCATAAGCTAGAGATAAAAATCTGGCTTATGGAGATTTTTTTTGGAGAAAAAACGGATGAATAAATCAGAAATATATTTCTTAAAAAGATAAAAATACTAGGTAATATAATACTATATATAACTTAAAAGATGTATAAATATTGATATTAATAGAAAGTTGTGCTATGATAATGTGCATGCTGGAAAAGGTATATTATCTTATATGTAGTGGATGGTGAATATACATGATGGTTTTTTCTTTGGTAATTTTGGCAATCTTAATATTATTAGTTCTTAATTACATTTATACCCATTCGCCAAATTATCTCAATGAATACAATAAGGTAAAAAAGTTCAATGAAAATATTCCTGATAATTTAGAGATTATGAATACAGGGAGTAATCATGCATATTATTGTATAGATTGGTCAATTGTGGGAGTAAATGGATTTAGTTTAGCCTCAGGAGCACAGTCTATTAGCTGGGATTATCGTTTATTTGAAAAATACCGTAGCAAAATTGGAAAGAACAAATTGTTGCTAATTGTTCTTTCCAATTTAGTATTGGGCTTTATGGATTACCCTCAGGATGAGGCTAATCGTAGGTATTATCATTTTTTAAAACCAGAGGAAATTCCCAATGGAAATTGGTGGAAAAAATTAAAATATCATTATCTTCCTGTATTGAGCAATTGGAGAAACATAGTACATTGCTTTTATCATAGGGGAAAAATGTTTAAGGAGCCTGAACCGTCGCTGAAATATGCAGAGCAGGAAAGTGATAATCGCATTCGTGGTTGGAAGAGTCAGTTTAAATTAAGGGACTTGCAACATCGTGAATCATTAAAACATCTAGAAGGTGAAATAAAGGCTACAAGTCAATTGCTGCGTCATATGATAGAGGAAGCGAGAAAAGATGGTATTGTACCTATATTGATGTTGCCACCATTATCTGAAATTATTAATAAGAAGATTTCAGACGAATTTATTAATGCAGTTATAGATGAACCAGTTGCAAATGTGGCCTCAGATGTTCCTTTTTTAAATTACATGCGGGATGACCGTTTTCAGGATTACAGATATTATTTCAACGGCGATTTTATGAATCAGGCAGGCCGTGAAAAGTTTATGCCTATATTGTGGCAGGATATAAAAAACGTAATGGCAGGTAATCTAAAAAAATGAATCAGAAGAAGATAGGAGTAATCTTGTCGTATGGACAGATTATGGTAACCATATTGAGCAGTTTGCTATATACACCAATAATGCTGAGAATTCTAGGAGCTGCAGAATATGGTGTATATAGTCTGAGTTCCTCCATTATAGGGTGTCTTGCATTGCTATATACAAGTATGACTAGCACCTATATGCGATATTATTCTATATATAAAACGGATGGAAATCAGGAGAATATTGCAAAGCTAAACGGTATGTTTTTACTTATATTCAGCATACTGGCAATAATTGTTTTGATATTGGGGATATCTGTATCATGCAATGTAGATATTGTATTAGGTGATGGTTTAAATGCAGATGAAAAGGCATTGGCTAAAATTCTTTTCATTATTATGTCTATAAATATGGCAGTATTGATGATAAAAACAGTTTTTGCCACGATTGTTATATCTCAGGAAAGATTTGTGTTTATCAAAACACTGGGTATCGCTACGGCAGTGGCGTCTCCATTAATAAATCTACCATTGCTATATATGGGATTTGGCTCTATTGGAATGAGTTGGGTTGTGTTATTCCTGTCGATTGTAGATTTGCTTATTAATGCTGTGTATTTGGCTAAAAAACTTCATTGCAAATTCTGCTTGATGAACCTTCCCTTTAAACTGCTGCCAGAAATGGCGTGGTTTTCGGTTTTTATTATTTTACAAGGAATAATGGATCAGTTTAATTGGAATTTGGCAAAGCTTCTATTATCTTACGTAGCAGACAGCAAAGCTATTGGTATATATAGTGTGGGTTTGCAAATAAATAGTCTGTATATTACTATGTCATCTGCTTTTTGTGGCGTGGTTGTGCCACAAATATACAGATTGGTTAGGGAAAATAAATTATTAGAATTAACAGCATTATGGATAAAGGTAGGACGATGCCAGTTCTATATTATGTTTTTTATATGGAGTACGTTTCTATTTTGGGGAAAATCATTTATACGACTATGGGCTGGTGCGGAATATGATGATGCGTATTATATTGCATTGATTTTTATTACACCGTTAGTTATCTATTTGTGCCAACATATGGGAATAGAAGTATTGAGAGCATTTAACAAACACAGGCAATGGGTGATTGTACATTTTGTTTTTTCTCTTGGAGGATTTGCATTGGCCGTACCATTGTCTAAATTATATGGAGGCATTGGTGTTGCTATCGGTACAGCAATTAATACATTTTTATGTGTAACCTTTTATGATAATTGGTACTTTTACAAAGCTGGAAAATTGCGAATTATGGATTTTGCCAAAGATTTTATTAAATTCGTGCCTGCATGTATCATTATTGCAGTATTAGGTATTCTGCTAGAACAAGTTCTAGTTACAGATACTTGGTTTAGGTTTGTAACTGCAGTTTTGATTTTTTCTATTTTGTATAGCGTAACCATGTATAAAATGGCAATGAATGAATATGAAAAAAATCAGATTAAAACAATTCTGATGAAATTTCATACATAAATAGGTGGTTTTATGAAAAAAATAATTAAAGGTATTATTAAAAATGTGTTAGCCTTGGTGGATAATTTAGTTGGGAATAGCTCTATTAAAAATAACACATTTTATTTAAAGGCTGTTTATAAACTCAGGACACATAAAGCTTTTATAAGCAGAAAGAAAAATACTATTATAGATATTGTTGGAAGTCTTACTTTGGGTTCTATGTATCAGCGCGGTTTTGGCAGAAGTACATTGCTTTTAATGAGTGATTCTTCTGAACTGCATGTAAAAGGCAGTTTTAGTTGTCACTATGGTTGTGATATTCAAATATTTGAGGGTGGTAAATTGTATCTGGGCAGCGGTTTTATCAATGCAGATACTAAGATACGCTGTCGTAATAAAATAGTAATAGGTGATGGGGTTGCTATATCGCATAATATTTTAATTATTGATTGTAATGGACACAATCTAGACGGTAAGGAAGATGTTGGTAAACCAATTCATATAGGTAATCATGTATGGATAGGAAGCAAATGTATGATTCTAAAAGGAGTGACCATAGGAGATAATTCAGTGATAGCAGCTGGCACTATAGTTACAAAGGATGTGCCACCGAATGTGCTTTATGGAGGAAATCCAGGCAGGATTATAAGGGAGAATTGCACATGGAATTAGATTTAACAAAATGTACAGGTTGTTGTGCTTGTGCCAACGGTTGTCCTGTACAAGCGATTACTATGCGGGAAGATAAAGACGGATTTATCTATCCATATATTAATTCAGATTCATGTATCGAATGTGGCAAATGTAAAAGAATTTGCGATGGACGGTATAAAAAATATACCGATGATTTTGCAGCTAGGTCTTTTGCAGTATGGAGTCAGGATAAAGATATTCGCTATGAAAGTACATCTGGTGGGGCATTTTCCGAATTTGCAAAAGAAATACTGTCCCAAGGAGGTGTTGTTGCGGGAGCAGCGTATGATGAGCATAATGGTGTTGAACATGTCATTATCGATGCTGTAGATAAACTTTCTGTTATTCGGCAGTCCAAATATGTGCAATGTAATAGTAAAAATATATATAAACAGATTAAGGATATTGTAGTAAAAGGCAGGTTGACTTTGTTTTGCGGTACACCATGTCAAGTTGCAGCATTGCGGTCATACTTGGATAAAGAGTACGAAAATCTGATTTATATGGATTTTATATGTCTAGGAGTGAATTCGCCCAAGGCATTAAAAGCATGGCTGACGGAAGTAGAGACAGAGGAAAAATGTCGGGTTAATAGGGTTTGGTTTAAGTATAAAAAATATGGCTGGCACAGATCTCCATTATGTACAAGGCTAGATTTGGATAATGGAAAACAGAAAATATATTTTGATAAGGATAATAAGTTTATGAAGGGGTATATACATTATCATCTGTATATTCGCCCTAGTTGCACACATTGTGCATTTAAAGGATTGGATCATGGTACAGATGTAATGTTGGCTGATTTTTGGGGGTTGCAGAGTGCGGATGATAATGGAACTTCGTTAGTTATTGTTAATAGCAAGAAGGGAAATCAGCTTTTTGAAAAAATAAAAGAAAATTTATATTCACGTGAAGAAGATTTTTCTAAGTCTGTATTAGGAAATCCAGCCTTCAGAGAATCAGCTATTTTATCAAAGTACAGTAGGGATTTTTTGTGTAGTTTGGATAGTATGGGATTTAATAAAGCGTATGAGAAATACGCTAGGGATCCATTGGCAGTTAGATTTAAAAATATTATTAAAGAATGTTTAAAAGCAGGAAAACGGATTTTTAGAAAGTAGGAAAAACTATGCGATTTTATTTGAAAAAGGTGTTAAGGAAGGTAATGTCACAGAGACCTGTTGAAATCTCTGAAAATATTGTGTCACGAGAAGATTTGTTTAAAAATAAAAGAACAATTGTTTTCGGGGGGGTACAGGAATAGGTAAGGCTATTACTAATAAATTGCTTTCTCATGGAAGTGAAGTTATTATATGTAGTCGTAGTAACCACGAAATAGAGGGTGCTATAAACGAGATATGGGATGTTTCGGATATAGGATCTATTCAGGAGAATTTTAATAACATAATAAAAAAATATGGACAGATAGATATGGTCGTAAATTCTCAAGGAATTTTGACTCATTCAGATTTTTTGGATGTATCACCTGAAGAGATGGAATTGGTTTTTAAGACGAATATAGAGTCAGTATTTTTTATATGTCAATATGCGGTAAGGTACTTTAAAAATAATTCCATTTATGGTCATATCCTAAATATTTGTAGTACAGAAGGGTTGAAAGGTACGTGCTATCCCTATGGATTGTCGAAAGCTGCTGCAGTGAGATTAACTCAAGGTCTTGGAAAAGTAGCGGTGCGTGATGGCATTATTGTAAATGGTATAGCGCCGGGAGCGACTGCTACGGATATGATGCGACAGGGAGATAAACAGAATTGGGCTCCTGCCTATGGAATTCCTAGTGGTAGAATGTGTACAGCTAATGAGATTGCTAATGCGGCAGTATTTTTGCTATCAGATGCAGGACGCCAGATGTGTGGAGAAGTAATGGTAGTAGATGGAGGAGAAAGTCTGCATTAACTATTTGCATAAATACCTTCGAGTATATCGATTTATCTATTTGTGACATATTGTTTTATGATAAAGAAGGACAAGAAGGTATAAATATGAGTTTAAAAAGTGTATTGAAAAGATGTGCAAAGTTTCTGGTTTATGGGCAGCCTGTGATTAATAAATATGTGTCGGTTGCTCATATTGATGATAACAAATTGTTGGCAGGTAAAAAAATTTTAGTTACAGGCGGTACCAGTGGTATTGGATTATCGGTTGCAAAGAAAATTATTGCTGCTGGCGGAGAGGTTATTATTACTGGCAGAAGTCAAGATAAATTGAATAATGCTTTAAAAGAAATTGATAGCAATAATTGTAAGGCTATCGTTTTTGAAATATAACATCTATAAAAAGTAAATTTTTGGATGTTGTGGATTTATTTGATGGAAAACTAGATGCAGTAGTAAGCAATGCCGGTATTTACAAGCAAAAGAACTTTTTTGACTATACATTAGATGATTACACCAGAACAATGGATACAAATTTCAAGGGTGCATTTTTTCTTGCGCAAGCAACTATAAAATATTGGTTAGATAATCACATAGATGGTAATTTAGTTTTTGTATCATCTGAGAGAGGAATTATGAGTGATGTTCACCCATATGGTTTATCTAAAGTAGCATGCAATAGTTTCGTTGAGGGATTGGCAAAGCAATATGGAGTAAATGATATAAGGGTAAATGCTGTTGCACCTGGAATTACTGCTACTAATATAAATAACATAAATCCAGATGGAAATTTATGGTTTGATAAACGGAGAATAATGAGGCCAGAGGAGATAGCAGAAGTCGTTAAATTCTTATTATCCGATGCGTCTAAATGTGTAAATGGTCAGATTGTAGCTTGTAATGAAGCATACTCGGTTAATATGGATTGCTAAAATGATTCAGAGCAGAGCAGGCTCATAATTATAATTTAGTAGATTTGTGCAAGTGGGTAATGGCTATTTTTGTAGTAGCATTGCACGGACATCCTTTTTTGGGTATTTCTGCTGATTGGGATTATTATACATAGAGGACTATCATATGGGGGTATTTTTGGTAACAGTTGTCCTTTCCATAATAGCTGCAGAATTTCTTCGCAAGTTATGCAAATACAAAAGATTTTCCTGGCTAGGCTAGGAAATGTTCCTAGGGGTTCAATAAATATGTAAATCCTTTGCAAGTTTATTTTTGCAAAGGATTTTTTGTTGTGTGCCGTCCTATATCTGGGGCGGCTTTTTTTCACAAAAACGCAGCCATCAATATGTATGATAGACTGCGTTTGCGAATAGTTTCTGTTTAAAGTAAAGAGATATAGCGATTGAATTCAGAAGGAGCAATTCCAAGAGCCTTCATGGCCTTTTCAGGAGATAAGTTCAAATTACGCATCAATTCCTTTATCGACTCAATCTTACCTTCAAATTTACCCTCGATTTTACCTTCAATTTTGCCCTCTGTTTTACCTTTATTGTAACCAAAATCTTGCATTTCCTGTAATTTCATTTCGTATGTCATATAGCTCATCCTTTCTGTTTCAATATTTTTTTCTTCCTTGATAGCATCATCAATAGCTTTTGTAAAATTGCTATTGGCGGATTTTCCATTCATATAATCTAGTATTGGAATAAGGGCTTTAGGCGTATCTGTAGTTCTATTACCTGCACTTGATACTACTATTTTTGTAGTTTCATCAGGAAGCAGCAAGGATTTGTCTTGTTGACAGTATGTGTTAAATGTATATAAACTACGTTCACCATTGAGAAATTTGAAAGGGCAAAGAAAAATAATAATACTTTTCTTTAGCAGAGTATATCTTTGTCCTGCCTTCAGGGAATCAACATCAAATATGCCCTGATAGAATCTCATACGTTTGGCAAGAGCATTTGAGTTGTAATATCCGATCTGCATTTCTATATCATACATAGTATTATCAGAATCCTCTACATAAAGATCAAAACGTATACCATGGCCGTCATAGCTTTCTTTAAACGTTTTTTCTGTTTCGTGAAAGCGAATATCTCGTACTTTTACCTGTAGAATTATTTCAAGTAGTTTCTTTATGAATTTTGGATGTTTTGACATCACCAGCTTGAACATGTAATCATCTGTAAAAGTAAGTTCATTCCATGGCTTTATTGAATAATTGGTGTATATATCCATGCAAATTTTCCTTTCTAATCACTATAAAATATCCTTGTATAAGAAAGTATGTTTTTATTTTATTATAGCATAGGAATATATTATAGGCAACAAGAAATAACGAAAGCCACAGATTAACTACGGCTGAGTTTGGTGGAAGTTTTTCTAAATTGTTGATTGTTTTTTATAGTAATTACTTCATCTGAGAAACTAGAATTATATGCTCTCTTATGATGTGTTACACAGGTTTTTGTAATGTTCTTGTACAGAATTATTTGCATGCTTACATAATTGCTGTAATTAATCTTTACCTTTTGTTTTCAAGGGGATTAAAATTGAGTGTTATCATCGTGATAGCTTTATTTTTGCAAAGGATTTTTTATGCCAATTCTGGGCACAACTTAAATGTCGTCTCATATTTTGGGCGGCATTTTTAGTATAAGCGAAATTATTATAACTCTAACAGAAAAATATGTGAGTAGAAAATGTATAAGGTATTTTGCTCTAATTTTGAAAGAAACGCTTTTATACCTTGCTAGATATGGGATAGATGTGATAGTATATTAGGAAGTGAAAATAAGTTTAATAACTTAAAAGTAAATATACACATAGAAGCAATATATTTTAAATGAATATTTTTAGGGAGAATGTATGAAAAAGATAGCGACACTGACAGCAGGAGTATTGCTGGGATTTAATATATCTCTAGCTGATATGGCACCTGTGACAACAGCCTATGCAGAGCCTCAGGAGCAGGAAATGACTGCTGTAAAAAGCACAGATAATAGCATATTTAAAACAGCCCAGCTGCGTCCAGATTATAGACAGGACGAATACAGACTGGCCAAATATGACATTATTACCATTATGGCTTTAGGACACACAGAGGACATTGGCGAAAATGAGATTACCATTGGGGTAGACGGCATGGCGGCACTGCCCTATGTGGGCAATGTCAAGCTGGCAGGTCTTACCTTGGATGAGGCCAGAAGGGTGATTTATACCAAGCTAAGCCAGTATTACAAACTGCCAGAGCTTAATGTCAGCCTCAAAAGCTACGGTGCCCGCAAGGTTTACGTTATGGGCAATGTCAATAACCCAGGTATTAAGGAAATGAATGTAGACAATATGAATGTCTATGCAGCTGTTTCCAGTGCCGGGGGTGTAGATAAGCGAGGCCGTTCCAAGCATATTCAGCTGATACGGCAGATAGACGGGGTGCTGTATTATCGAGAAATTAATATAGATGCCTTTGTCAAGAAGCATGATTTAAGCCAGAATATCCAGTTGGAGGATGGAGACATTGTCTATGTACCAGATTCCGGCAAGGTAATATTCAATGAGAATATTGCACCATATATCAATATTTATGCTACCTATCGCGCCTTGACCAAGGACTAAGCATGGCATAGGTAGACAAGAGTAAAACTGCAAAGGAAGAGAATATGGAAAGAGAAGATAATATAGATTTAGGCAAGCTGTTTGCCATTATTATGGATAGAAAAAAACTCTTTGGAGGAATTGTGGCAGGATTTACTTTGCTGGCACTGGTGATTTCGCTATTACTGCCTAAGGAATATACTTCCCAGGTAACAGTACAATCCTCCTCCAGTGGCATTGATGTAGGTGGAACAGCGGCAGCTATGGCGGCTTTGACAGGAAACAGCGGTCTGACTGGTGGCAAAGCTACTACCTATATTGAGATGATGAAAACCAGAGTTGTCTTGGATCCGATTATTGAGCAGGTTTTTGATGACAAGGAGCATGAGGATAGACCAGATGCAGAAACATTTGCCAAGAAAAATCTCAATATTGCCAATACCAAAGGTACCCAGTTAATCAGTGTGGAAGCCAAGGGAAGAACTCCTGAGGAAGCAAAGTATATTGCTGACAATGTGGTAAACAATTTCCTGGGTTTGATGACCACACTTAACAAGGAAAACAAATCCTTGGTAGTGTCTTTTCTGGATGAACGCATTGATGTAGCGAAAAAGGAAGCAGATGAATCTGCTCAGGCTTTGGAAACCTTTAGCAAGGAGCACAAAATCTATGGCCCTGAGGAGCAGACCAAGGCTCAGCTGGAAAAATCCGCGGCCTATGACAAGACTCTTGGAGAATTACAGGTAAAGCGCATGGCAAGTCAGGCCAGCTTCAGCAGTGCCAGCACTCAGTTGGGAGAACAGAACAGCGATGCAATTCGCTATAGTATGACAGACAATGCCGGTGTGCAGAAAGTGCGCAATCTGATTATTGATAAAGAAGCAGAAATAGCCAAGTTACGAACTGTTTATACAGAAAAGCATCCAAGTGTGGTGCAGGCTAAGACAGAGCTAGAAGCCCTTAATAGCAAGCTGCAAAGCGAGGTAAGCAGTGCAGTGTATTCCAAGGGAACAGCTATCAGCGATACCCAGGCAGAATTGCAATTAGCCAGATATCAGGCGGCTACCGCTATGGCTGTAGCAGAAGCCTCAGAGGCAAAGGTAAAGGCTCTGCAGGCCAAGGCTGATGAAGAAATGTCCGGCATGGCTGATGATATTCTGGAGTACAACAAACTCTACCGTGAAGCAGAAATCAAGGAAACTGTCTACGAGAATCTCACCAAGCAGATAGAGCAGGCCAAAATCCAGCAAACCATGGAATCCATGGATATTCAAATTGTAGACCCAGCTAATTTGCCGGATGAAAAGAAGCCATCTGGTCCTAGAAAGAAATTGATAACCCTTGCTGGATTGGTTATAGGCTGTTTGGTTTCTTTAGGATATGGTCTTGTGCTGTACAAGCGCGAAATTTAATCTGCTAAATATTTGGTGATGGAAAAAGGTTTGAGGATGGGTACTCAAAAGGAGAGATTCAATGCATATAAGTAATTTTAAAACATCCCGAAAGCTGGTAATGCTTATGGGAGATATTATACTTATCAGCATTGCATATATATTGTCAGTGGCATTGGTGCTCAATCGCAGCGTCATAGTAGAAAATACTTTTGTGTATACGGGGCTGCTTCCAGTGCTGATGTCTATAACAGGATTGCTGTTAAATATCAATGGTCTATACACCATTCTTTATAGACGGTTTGCCGATGTGCTTTTAGGTACATTGGCAGCTCATGTATGCACAATGATATTGGTTATGGCTTTGAGTTTTTGGTTCAAGGAGTATGCTTATTCTCGCTGGGTTTTAATTACAGCCCTAATATTGCAATGTATTTTTCTTTCCTCTTGGCGTTATGTTTTGTGGCGTGCAGGCAGAAAAATGCTTAGTCATATGAATATCATGCTTATTGGCTCTAAGGAAGAGTGCAGTCGGGTATATTACAGATTGCAGCAACAGCCACAGCTTAATCTCAAGCTGAAATATATATGTATAGATTTATCTAATGATAGATGGAAGAGAGCTGTAGAAAATGTAGAGGCTGTTTTGCTGTGCAATGGGATAGACAATAAAAGCGATGCAGAAATCATCAATTATTGCTATTTGCATGGCCGAAAAGTTATGTTTCAGCCAGATATGTCAGAGTTTTTATGTATAGGCGCAGAACTGGATAAGATAGATGATATACCGGTTTTTCGTATCCATAATTTACAGCCATCCTTGGAAGTCCGTACTATGAAGCGGATTTTGGACATATGCGTGTCTTTTATAGGCTTTGTGTGTGCTTTGCCATTTATGGCAGCAACTGCGGTAGCTATAAAAATCCTGGATCCAGGCCCTATGCTATATAGCCAGATTAGGACGGGCAAGCAGGGAAAGGAATTCAAGATTTACAAATTCCGTACCATGCGTGTGGATGCTGAGAAATATAGCGGTCCTATGTTGGCTAAGGAAAATGATACTCGGATTACTAGACTAGGGAGATTTTTACGGGCAGTACGTCTGGATGAGTTGCCACAGATATGGAATGTACTCAATGGCGATATGAGCATTGTAGGGCCGAGGCCGGAAAGACCGTTCTTCGTGGAGAAGTTTGTGCAGGAAATGCCGGAGTATGCCTACAGGCATAACGTAAAGCCGGGTATTACAGGCCTGGCGCAGGTTTACGGCAAGTACAACACCACTCCCTTTGACAAGCTGGTGTATGACCTGATGTACATTCAGAAGTGTAGTATTCTGGAAGATTTGCGGATTATTATCCAGACTGTCAGGGTGCTGTTTACCAAGAGTGCTACCGAGGGAACTGGGATAAAGCATAAGGATATTAACCTTGATGAGTATAGTGTTGATTAGTTCTGCTTTTATGGAATGGATATGGTAAAAGTGAAATTTTCGGTATTGATGTCAGTGTACAAAAATGAAAATCCAGAATGGTTCAGAATGGCTGTAAAAAGTGTTGCAGAACAGACAGTAAAAACTGATGAAATATTGATTGTGCAGGATGGAATGTTAAGTGATGAATTATATTCTGTGTGTGATGAATTAAAAAAATGCTACCCTGTGATTCGGTATTTGAAACTTGATAAAAATTATGGATTAGGTATGGCACTGCATTATGGTGTAAAAGCTTGTAAAAATGAGTTGATAGCCCGCATGGATACTGATGATATTGCTGTTGAAAATAGATTTGAATTGCAATTACAGCAATTTATTAAGCAGCCAGATTTGGCTATTTGCGGTGGTAATATTGTTGAATTTAATAATGATGTTAATGAGATAGTTTCCACGCGTACTGTTCCATATACTATAAAAGATATAGTGGAATATTGTAAATCCAGAAATCCTTTTAATCACGTGACGGTTATGTTTAAGAAAAGTGCTGTTCTGGCTGCTGGAAACTATCAGGCATTTCACCTTATGGAAGACTATTATCTTTGGTATCGGATGATAAAAAATAATTGCAGTATGTGTAATCTGAATACTGTTTTAGTAAAAGTCAGGGTTGGTAATGGTATGTATGGCAGGAGAGGTGGCTTTAGTTATTTTTTGAATGAAAGGAAGCTATATGCTGCCATGTATGAGGATGGATTTTTGGGGATTTACGAGTTTCTTCGCATAGTGCTTATAAGAATGGTTGTGAGAATATTGCCGGATAAGGCAAGAAGAGTGATATATACATCTATTTTGCGAAACTAGGTTTGTGTGCACAGGGGTAGTTGTTGATGGATTTTTTTGTATTTATTGCTATAGTAATGCTTTTTTGTATTGTTATAGATACATTTACACATCAAGGACAGTATTTTAGAGAAGCATTTATTTTATGGTTTTTGTGTATTCTTATTTTTATATCAGGTTTTAGAAGTGGTGGTGTGGATTATGATGGCTATAAATTTATATATGAGAGTGTTCCTGATATAAGCGAGTTTTTTGAAAGCTATGATTTGTTGAGCAGTATACATGGTGAATTAGGTTTTTTACTACTAAATTCATTAGTGAAATTTATTTTTGATGATTTTTATATAGTTTTATTAGTTATGGCAATACTTAGTTGTGTATTGTTAGTCAATGTTTCCAGGACATATAGTTGTTTGTCTTTGCTAAGTATATATATATATTATACTAGATTCTTTATAGATCGTGATATAGCACAAATTAGAAGTGGATTAGCTGCCTTAATTGTTGTTTATGGAATTAAATATATTATCAAGAAAGATTTTCTAAAGTATTTTTGTGTTATATTGTGTGCAACGTTATTTCATAAAGTCGCAATAATAGCTGGTGTATTGTATTTTATTAGAGATAGGTATTTGTCATCAAAATACATAACAATGTTATTGCTTTTGTCATATTTTATTGGTGTGTTATTACCGGTTGATGATTATATTATACCTATACTTATGATGACAGATTTAGACTTTTTTAATAATTATATAGGTAGCAGTTTTGCAGATGAACTAGGTGCATTTTACATAGTTATGATATATCAGTTGTTGGTTATCGGCGTGTGTATGTTGATTGGGGTAGGAAGGAATAACAATTACGAAAGAATTATTTATAACATGTATATTTGTTCAACTATGTGGCTGATGATTTTTTCCAAGCTAGGAATATTTGCAGGGAGGGTAGCTACTATATTCATCACAGTTGAGATGTTCCTAATACCTTATATAATATATTCAATATCAAACAAATACACTAGGTGCATTTGTTTGATAATAGCAGTGGCTATATATTTATTTATGATGATACTAAAAGTTGATAGTCAGAGCGTAACCTATGATAATTTTATTTTTCATGTTTTTTAATGGGGATGTTGTGAATGAAAAAAATATTATATGTGATATCTTCACTTGAAGATAGTGGCCCTGTGAGAGTTCTATACAACATTATATTGCATATTAATAAGGATAAATATGATATTTATGTTTTGGCACTATCATGTGGTAAAAAAAATGACTTAAAATCTGACTTTGAATCTTTGGGGGTAAATGTACAGATATTAAATATTTCAAGGGTAAATATGTTTATATATGGATATCATGTGTTGGATAAATATTTAAAACGTATACAGCCAGATATAGTGCATACGCAATGTTTTCGTTCTACTGTTTTTATGCAATGCTTTGGTTCTAAAGTTAAATTGTGTACAACTATACATTGCATATTTTACCAGGATTTTGTGTTTTCCTATGGCCGTTTTATTGGATGGATTATGACACAGTTATATGCAAATGCTTTAAAAAAATACGATGTGTGTATAGCTTGTTCTGAAACGGTAGAAAAATTACTTTCTAAAAAATACATACTTCATCTGAATGCCGTGAGAAATGGTACGCAAATTCCGACAGTAAAACGTAATCCGTCTCAGTCGATAATAATGAAAAAACGTCTTGTGTTAGGAATAACCGAAAACAAGAACATGTTTATTTGTGCAGGGGTTATATGTGCCAGGAAAAATCAGGTTCAAATATTAAGATGTTTAAAAAAACTAGATGACATTTGTGTAGTATTTTTAGGAAATGGACCTGATTTTGAAAAATTACGTAAAAGTGCTCCTGAAAATGCTATTTTTCTTGGGAACGTAAATAATGTTTATGAATATTTATCTATTGCTGATGGTTTTATATCTGCATCGTTTTCCGAAGGGATGCCTAATGCGGTATTAGAAGCATTAGTGGTGGGACTGCCTTGTATTTTATCCAATATAGAACCGCATTGTGAAATAAATAGAGTATATCCAGAGGCGTGCTATTTGTATGAGATAGATGATGATGATGATTTGCTTGCATGTTTGAGGAAGGTCTCAGATAGGGATATGACTTGGGATGCACATGAAAATATTTCCAAAGTATCTAGAGAGTTATTTTCTAGCGAGGTTATGAGTAAAAAATATCAGGATATTTATGATAAGATTTGTTCTTATGAGGGAAAGTAGTATGAATTTATCTATTTGTATGTCAGGGAAAAATGCTGTAGGGGATGGATATAGAGACATCATGAATAATATATCTAACCCACAAGATTATATTGCTATTATCCCCAGAGGGTATAGCGAAGAAGATTTTAACAAGTCTTTTTATAAAGTAATACTAGATGATGTTACGAATACTAAGTTCAAGTATCTCAATGCAGTTTTGGTAGCTTTAAAAATTCGCAAAATGATAAATACGGAAAACGTAAAAAATATATTTTTATATTTTGATAATCAATGGTTTACTCCTATACTACGATTTGTTGTTAGTGGAGTGAATATTAAGTTATTATGTTGGATTCATGATCCAATATTGCATATCGGCGTGAATAAAAAAGATAAATTTATCAGATGGATAAATAAAATATTTTTATTTTCACGTATAGATAATTTTATAGTTTCCTATAGTGAAGGAATAGATATTTTGTCAAATGAGTATGGGATTCCTTATCACAAGATAAAGTGTATTTATTTGCCAGAAATGTTATCAATGGAATTTCCTGATATCGCTGAGTCTGAAGAAAGTATAAAATATGACTTTATATTTTGGGGAAGGATTGAAGCATATAAAGGTATAGAAAGAATTATAGATTTTGCAAAAGCTATGCCAGACAAGAAATTTTTGATAATTGGGCGTGGAAAATGTGAAGAGATAGTAAAGAAAAAATGTTTACATTTAGATAATATTTGTTTTAAAAATGAGTATGTAGCTGATTATGATTTAGCAAAATATATAAAGGAATCTAGATATGTATTGTTGCCATATATTGCAACAACTGGTTCTCAAACTGTTAGCATTGCTAATTATTATGGTAAACCAGTAATTGCTTCCAATACAGGATGCTTTAAAGATTATATAACAGATAGAGTTAATGGGCTAAAGCTTTCTTTTGCAAAAGATGAAGACACTATTAGTATTATGAGGAATTTAGATAATATACACTTTGATGACAAATTAATAAGACGTTATTGTAATGAAAAGTTTTCAATATATAGTATTGTAAGTAATATTGTGGGGATGATGTAATAAGTTAAAATGAAGCACCGTAGTTATATGGCTACGGTGTTGAAGATAAGTGATGTTTGATGAACTTAAGAGATAAATTAGATATTTATGATATTCGAAAGCTGATGACCTCTTTAATTTCTTTTTCTTGGTTTCTGTGTCCATACTGGCAAGCAGGATATCCAGCTCATACGGGCGAGAGGACGATTAGCGCAGGCTGGCAGAAACAGCCGAAAGTTCTTCCGCGGTGTAGCGGCCAGTGGCTTTGAGTGCCTCAATGGTGGTCAATCCATTCACTCTTCGCGAATATCGGCGCTTAAGTTGCACATATCGTTCATCTCCTTTTCCAGCTTGATAGTCATAGGCAGGTTATGCTCTTCCTGCAATTTCTTTTTCTTGGTTTCAACATCCATCTTGGCCAGCAAAACATCCAGCATGGAAATAAGCTGGTGGTGGCTGCTGTCAGGCTTGCCACTGAGGTGTATGAAGGTGATATTCATCAGATCGCAGTTTGGGTATGGCTGCAGTTTGTCATTGCCCTGGTAGACGATATGGGGCTCAAAGGAATAATTGATGATGGAGTCCTGCTTGTTCTTCGGGCAGTCCATGCAAATACAGATGCTGTAGACCTTCTTGATATTGTCATACTGGGCTGTATCAGAGCCGTCATTGGTAAACTCCACGGATAGCTGGGCTGAGATAAGCCGGGCTGCGTAGAAGATGCCACGGTTCAGGAGGCTGTAGCCGGGATTGCTTTTCCGCTGGGCCTCGATGTTGATGATGATTTTTGTTTTGCTGCCACCGGGCAGGGTGATGGTAAAGCGGATGTCGAGATTTTCCGCTTCAATATCCCTGGCTAGGGTAGTTTTGATGTCAGGCAACTTACTTACTCCTTCATTATACCACAAAGTGGTGTGGATTTGTATGTGTGCAGGCCTGCATTTTCAGATAGATAGATTTCTTATATAGAGCAATGTAGATTCATATAGAGTAAGAAATTTCTTGCTCCTATTTTATAACAATTTATGCGTGTTGCATAGTTTTATCACATTAGGTATGACAAACTTTTGCTGATTTTAGCGAAATTTTTTAAGTTTTAGAGGCGAAATAGCCCATAAAGTGGCAGAATAAACACTAGGACTGGATGATTGTGCTCTCTATAGAGAGAATTATGCAGGTGGTCTAGGCTGGAAGCCAGTATTTATCAGTATTTGTGAGGAAATGAGGTTGATGGTATGCACATAGTTTTACTTTCGGGAGGTTCAGGGAAAAGGCTGTGGCCTTTGTCTAATGATATCCGCTCTAAGCAGTTTATTAAGATTTTTAAAACTGAATCGGGAAGGTATGAGTCTATGGTGCAGCGGGTGTACAGGCAGATTGCATCTGTACTGCCGGAGGCTGATGTGACGGTGGCCACTGCCAAGTCACAGGTTTCCTCTATCCTCAACCAGCTGGGGGATCAGGTGGGCATATCTGTTGAGCCATGCCGCCGTGATACTTTTCCAGCTATTGCTTTGTCGGCAGCTTATTTATCTGATATAAAGAATGTTCCTGCTGATGAACCTGTGATTGTTTGTCCCGTAGATCCGCTGGTGGAAAATAGGTATTTTGCCTCTCTGGGACAGCTTGGTCAGCAGGTGGCCAAGAATGAAGCAAATATGGTTTTGATGGGCATAGAGCCAACCTATCCTAGTGAAAAGTATGGCTATATTATTCCCGCAGATGATGCAGATGTGAGCACTGTGCTTACCTTCAAGGAAAAGCCTTCAGAAGCCTTGGCTAGT
>Ga0129311_1000942_pt1 | contig 22611 bp, 14 predicted proteins | sample Go1ome_FD_94435 | JGI IMG/M metagenome (GOLD analysis project Ga0129311, IMG submission 94435) | Western lowland gorrila individual fecal microbial communities from Wisconsin, USA - Go1022B metagenome | ecosystem: Host-associated > Mammals > Digestive system > Large intestine > Fecal | place... | reverse complement strand
TTGAAATCCGTAGTACGGAGACACTTCCCGGCATAGAATAGAAAAAAGCCATGAGAGGCATCTATGGATTGCAGGGAAAAAATCGTATCAGAGGATTATCTGAATCTGCTTGTGGATTATATAGCAGATTTTGATCTGTTAAAACAGAATGGAGTGGACTACTGCTTTGTACCGATCGAGGAGAATTTCGGTATTTTGTATGTAAGCAGGACGAATCTTCTGCCACTCAGTGCTTCAGAATACCGCTATGCCTTTGTTCCGAAATGTTACGGACTTGCTGCCCGGGAGGAAACTTCCGGGCTTTTTTCGACCATAAAACAGAGCGAAAATGCGGTATATGGGGAATACAGGCTGCAGCAGGAGGGGCAGCGGCTTGGAGGTGCATATGAGGACAGTGGTATCCTGCGTGTGCAGCAGCCACCACTCAGTCTGACCGGAAATGGAATACTGATCGGGCTGATTGATACAGGGATCAGATATACGTTCCCTGACTTTTTAAAGGAAGATGGAACGACAAAGCTGCATTCTGTCTGGGATCAGACACAGCAGAGCGGACAGACGCCTATAGGGCTTCCCTACGGAACTGTTTTTTCAAAAGAAGAGATCAATGAAAATCTGCGTCAGCGCGAAAATGCCCAGAGTGTACCGCTCTTATTGACGGATGAAAACGGACATGGTACAAAGGTTGCTTCCGTGGCATCTAAAGCAGCGCCCTCGGCAGAACTGATCATGGTAAAATGCAGGCAGGCAAAGTCATATCTGCGCACTTATTACAGAATACCGGAAGCGGCAGATGCCTATGACGAGTCGGATATCGTGGCGGCACTGAAGTATATTCATGATATCAGCCAGCAGGAAAATAAACCGGTTGTCATCGGGATCACAATGGGAACCAACATGGGAGATCACACCGGTAATTCTTTCTTAAACAGGTATCTGAATACGCTGACGCAGGAGAGGCATCACTGTATTGTCATAGGTGGCGGAAATGAAGGAAATGCGGCGCATCACTACGCAGGCGGTATCATGCTGCAGGCTGAAAATCCCTATGAGGATATGGAAGTACGTGTCGCAGAAGGCAGCAGCGGATTTACCATGGAGCTGTGGGGTGAAATTCCCAATGTTTATACGATCATGCTCCGATCGCCGAATGGGGAAACGATCAGCCGGATACCGGCTCGCTTCGGGCAGACGCTGCAGTTTGATTTTGTATATAGTAATTCAAAAGTCAGTGTGGATTATATTCCGATAGAACTGAACAGCGGAGAGGAGCTTATCTATCTGCGTTTTGAAAATCCGCTTGCTGGCATCTGGACAATACGTGTATATGCACAGGGAAGTGCAGGAACTGCGCGTTTTCACAGCTGGCTTCCAATTACAGCATTTCTGAATGAACCGGTCTATTTTCTGAGACCGGATCCCTATACCACAATGACAGAACCGTCCTACTGTGAAAATGCGATAAGCCTGACCTATTATGATTCTTCCAATAACAGCTTTTCGATTGACAGCGGGCGCGGCTTTCAGAGACAGGGCTTGATCAAACCGGATCTTTCCGTAGCGGGGGTACGCGTGCAGACTGCACTGGGGCTGTCAGGCGGCAGCAGCATTGCGACCGGGCTTATGACAGGTGCGGCGGCACAGTTTATGCAATGGGCGATCGTGAAGAGAAAGGATCCAGTCATCAACAGTAAAGGTATTCGGAATTACTTTATCCTCGGCGCTGAACGTGAAAAAATGCTGGAATATCCAAATCGCCAGTGGGGCTACGGGAGGATGGATATTGCCGGTGTTTTTGATGCACTTGTGGAATAGAATCTGACATGATTTTCCTGGCGGTTCCGCGTAATGTTGAATGAAAAACAAACATATGGTATGATATTTATATATAATTTTATGTTCGGAATAAAAATAAGAGGAAGGACGGTGGTTCAATATAGAAACGCTAATACCTGGAGAAAAGTTATGTTCGATCATTTATAATTTTGATTTTTTTGGTGTTAGTAACCGCGTAAAGAAAAAATAAGAAACGGAGGAAGGGACATGAGAAAGAAAAGATGGATGAGTATCATGCTTGTGTTTTGTATGCTATTGACTTTATTGCCAATCAATATAGCTTATGCAGATGAAGCCGATGCTCGAAAAGATGCAGATCAAGTGGAAGAAGTTCAATCAGACGAAGACATTGCAGTGCAGGATAAGCAGGTAGAAGAGGTTGAACCGGATGATGGTGTTGCAGTGCAGGATAAGCAGGTAGAAGAGGTTGAACCGGATGAAGGTGTTGCAATGCAGGCCGAGCAGGCAGAAGAGGCTGAACCGGATGAAGGCGTTGTAATGCAGGCCGGGCAGGCAGAAGAGATTGAACCGGATGAAGGCATTGCAGTGCAGGATAAGCAGGTAGAAGAAGCTGAACCGGATCAAGGTGCAGCAGTAGAGAAAGGGGCAGAACCTGCAGAGGTCATGTCAGATCTGGCGGCTTCGTCTGAAAAAATTAAAAAGCTGGAGCTGGATCTGAAGCCGGTAACCGAATTGAGATATCTTAGCGACTTTGCACCAATCGCGTATTCTCCATCAGATAAAATAACTTTGAAAGACGCTTATGTATATGAAGGGTATAAAAAGAAAAGTGGTTCAAGGGCTACCTCATATCAATTTTATAAAGACTATACTGCTGTTTATGAATTTGAGACCAATTCGCCAAAGTATTCTTTTGAAATATATACTTCTGGAATAAAAATAAATTCCCGGTATATAACGGACTGGACTTACGAGCTCAGCAGCGAGGGCACTCTAAAGATTTATGTGTCTTATCCAAGTCTGGAAAAGCAAGTTAGAGTAACCTTCAAATCAAGAGACCAATGGAGTGATAAAATTTCCAGCATGTATGGTGGCCATAATCTGGATACGGATTTCTATGATGTTTGGCTTAGTTATTACGAGGGGTTAAATCAAATTGATGGCAGTATTGGTAGTAATGCAGCATATGATCCAACAAAAGATTATAGTGTATGTATTTATGTTGCGGGGAGATTTAATTCAGCTATCATTTCACCTGATTTGACAAAGGATGATGTCAAAATTAATCAGGGCACTATCTGGAAAGTTACCAGGGATGATACTACTGGTAGTACAAGAATCTATGTGAACTTCCCAAGGGTAGAAGACGGCGAATATACTGTCAAAGCTAAAAATGCTGAAATAACGAATGCAGCAGGAGAACCTGTTTCTAAAGCAAAAGCAGGGACTGTCCTTACCGTGAAACTCACGGATCTCGACAAAATGTATGCTTTTGAGAAATGGGTAGTTGATGACAATAGTACAGACGTGAAGTTTGATAATGAGAAGAGTACGACAACAACCTTTACTATGCCAAAAGGAGAAGTTTACATTTCTCCAGCTACTCTTCGGATAGCTAATGTGTATTCTAAAAAGTTGACTTATAACGGAGAAGAACAAACTGGGGTATATTTACATGATGTGTATGGCGGCGGTTCATCTATCGGCACACTTACCGGACATAAAGCGACAGAAGCAGGTACCTACACTGCCAGGGCTAGTTTAAAGAAAGGCTTTATTTGGTCTGATGGCACTACAGAAGACAAGGATATTGTATGGACGATCGCTAAAGCTGACCGGGATGGCCCAAGACAATTAGCTGGTGTTATGCCAACAACAGAAGGAGCCAACAATGGCAGTATATTAGATACAACAACGGAAATGGAATACCGAAAAGTCGGCACAACTACATGGAAAGATTGCCCGGATGTAGAGGTTACTGGACTAGCTCCGGGAGACTATGAAGTAAGATATAAAGATACCCAATCCTACAATGCAAGTATAGCCGTAATCTATACCGTTCCCATATGGGGACCAGAATCAGAGAAACGGGATGTATGGATAGAAAATGGAACACCAGACTTTATAACGTTACCAAAAAATGCAACGATTACCATTACTGCAAATCCTCCTGAAGAAGGCAAAGAATTTGACAAGTGGGTTCCTAGTGTACCAAGTAGTGTAATTATCGAGGATGAAAAGAGCGAAGTTACAAAAATAACGGTATTAAGAAAAGTAACTGTTACGGCTACCTATAAAGAGAAAGAAATACCGGGCGCTCCAAAATACGATTTACACGTAATTAACGGTCAGGGTAGCGGACAATATGCATCTAATAAACAGGTAGATATCACAGCGGATCCCGCCCCGGAAGGCAAAGAATTTGACAAGTGGGTAGTAATAGAAGAGACGGTAACGGTAACAGACATAACCAAAGCCAAAACTACCCTTAGAACAAAATGGGGGGTTGAAGGGTGGGTGGTAGCCACCTATAAAGATATTGGATCCGCTGATGCAGATCATACACTAACAGTCGTAAATGGAAGGATCTCTGGCCGCTCTAATCCGGGAACATTCAAGCAAAATGAAAGCTTAACACTCTCTGCTAAAATAACAAAAAATTTTGATAAATGGGTGGTGACATCAGGATCAGTTGAGGCGATACTTCCAAACGAAAATGCGATTCATGTATGGATCATAACATCCGATGAAGATACGACAATTGAAGCTACCTATAAGCCCCACTCCCATACTTACGGAGAATGGTCAAAAGATGCTACAAACCACTGGCATGAATGTACAGACCCTGCTTCCTGTACAGATAGGGCGGGCAGCGTAAAAGACAAAGCAGGCCATATATACGATAATGCAGCAGACACTACCTGTAACGTATGCGGATATGTTCGTACAGTTACATCACAGACTCCGACGCCCCCATCTGCTCCTACAAATCCGGAAGAACAAAAACCGGGAGATATAACAGATCCGGGAGATTCGGAGCCGGCACCGATAAAGGTGACAAAGGTGACGGTGAAAGGTGAGTCAAAGAAGATTGCCGCAGGAAAGAAGCTGAAGCTGACATGTACGGCTGCTCCTGTAAATGCAGATGATCGGCGGGTTGTATGGAAGAGCAGTAACAAAAAATATGCAACGGTATCAGCCAAGGGAGTGGTAACAACGAAAAAAGCCGGATCCGGAAAGCGTGTTATCATTACAGCGACGGCAAAGGACGGAAGTGGCAAGAAAGCAACTTATAAGATCAGCATCGTAAAACATGTGGTCAAGAGCGTAAAGATTACTACAAAAGCAAAGACAGTGAAACCGGGTAAGAAACTGTCATTAAAGGCCAAAGTTACTGTAAGCGGTAAGACAGCGAATAAGAAGCTTCTGTGGACATCGAGCAACACGAAATATGCAACTGTATCAAAAACGGGTGTTGTGAAGGCTTCTAAAAAAGCAAAAGGAAAAAGTGTGAAGATCACAGCCAGAGCCTTAGACGGAAGCGGAAAAAAGGCAACCATAAAAATAAAAATCAAATAAATATAGCGGCAAAATCGTTTGTCTACAGTTTGAAAGGGTATCGCTTGCGATACCCTTTGTTTCCTTTATAGGAAAGCTCTCCTTCGGAGAACCGGAGACCCCTTGAGTTTGCTCTCGGACTTTTCGGCTGCATCCCCGAAAGGTCACTCCTCGTAGATATATGAGTTGTTTTGTCAGAACAATTCTACCCGGCCAAGCAGCAGGTCGATCAGGTTGCAGTGGAAGATGCCGTTGTCGTCATAAAAGTTGTGCGGCACATCCATGCGGATGATGATCTTTTTGAAGAAATCCTTGGTAAGCATCAGCGATGCCAGCTCGGAGGATTCTTTTTTATCGGTATCCATACGGAAAGCTGACTGAATATAGATTTTCTTGTCCGCATCATTTACCACAAAGTCAATCTCTTTCTGAACTTTACTGTTGCCTGTGCGGTCGCAAACCATACCGACATCAATGGAGTACCCGCGCCGCAGAAGTTCGTTGTAGATGATGTTTTCCATGATATGACCTGGATCATACTGGCGGTAATTCAGTCGTGCGTTCCGAAGCCCCATATCCGTATAGTAGTATTTGTTCGGATACTTAAAATAGGTCTTTCCTTTGACGTCATATCGCTTTGCCATCGAAATGAGGAAGGAATCAATAATATACTGCACATAGTTTGAAACCATCGCAGGATTGATTTTCTCGTTCTTCATGGACGCGATGGCATTTGCAATATTGGTCGGATTTGTCAGTGAACTGATCTGCGAAGCGAGAAAGTCCAGAATGTCATTCAGAACATCCTCGCGCTCTATGCCGTTTCGTTCCACGATATCTTTGACATACAGTTCGCTGTAAAGAGAGGTTAGATAATCCTTCTTGTCCTTGTCATCCTCCAGTGCTAAAAGTCTTGGCATACCACCATAGAGCATATAGGTGTCCAGCGCTTTTCGCTCGTCACCGCCCACGGCAGAATAGAACTCCGCAAACGACAGCGGGAACACATGAATCTGCGTAGCCCGACCGCGGAACTCTGTAGCGATATCTTTTGACAGCCCTTTGGAGTTGCTGCCGGTGACATAAACATCAAGGTTTTTGTAAGCTTTGAGTTCGTTCAGCATATCGTAGATAGTAACCTCGATACTGCCGTTTTCCTTGTCCACCACTTTTGTGGTGAGCTGCACCTCATCAATGAACAGATAGAACTTTTCGTCCTTCCTGTCCCGGACGGTGTTTTCTACATATTCGCACAGGGTAATGGGATTTCTGAACTTATAGTACCGCCGCTGATCCAGTTCGATTTTCAAAATATGATCTTCCGAAACATTCTGCAAAAGAAGGTACTCAAAAAACAGATCAAAAAGCAACACAGACTTGCCGCACCTGCGTATACCCGTGATGACTTTTATCTCGCCGTTCCACATACTGTGGATTAGTCGGTTCATATAGGAATCTCGTTTAACCATACATTTCACCTCGTAATTAGGACAAAACCGCCCGAACTTCTATGTTAGTATACCACGATTTTTGAAAAACAACAAGGTTCTAAGAAAAAGGTCACAAAGAAGCTGCGACGAAAACGTACCTGCCATTATTCAGAGGATGAATGTAGCAGGAATCTTTAATGCACTGGTGCAGTAGGAAAAATAAAAAAGATTTAAAACTTTTTATGATTTCACCTGTCTATATAGTAGAAACACAAATAAGAGGTTGTGTTTCAAATAATAAAATGATGAAAGGAATAAAGAGTATGAAAAACGAAAAGAGGAAGAAGATGAAACAGTGGCAAGGAAAAATAGTGGCATTCTTATTGCTGGTGTTGTTTGTAGAAAGGTCTGTTAATGTTGAAGCTATGGAGCTAATAGATAAAATTAATGTTACGGGTGCTAGCGAATTAAATAAGCAGACAGTTTCAATGAATGACAGTTGGGAAAATGAAATATCGGAAAATGAATTACCGGTCAAAGAAGAAAAATGTGGAGAAGATATAGAAAGTGATACGGAGCAAAGTGCAGACCTTATTGCTTCGGGAAATGGATGGACATTAGATAAAAATGGACGTTTGGAAGTTCATTATAAGAACTCTAGACCAGAATATAGAAAACCATGGGGATTTGGTTACGATGAGCAGATCAAAACAGCGTCTCTTTATTTGGAAGATTATACCTCGTTGGAAGACCTGTTGTATGAATGTCCAAATTTAGAAAGTGTTGATTTCCAAAATTCAGATTTCAGTCATGTAGAAACAGCAAAAAATTTATTTGGAGAATGCACGAGCCTGAAAGAAATAAAGGGACTGAAACTGCCACATGTAAAAGCTATAAATTATATGTTCTGTGATTGTAGTGCCTTGGAGGTTATAGACGCGGATATGTTTGCGTCGGATTGTTTAGAGAATGTAAGTTATTTATTTCAAAATTGCAGCAGTCTGACGGAAATAAAAAATCTGGACAAAATGGATTTATCCCGTGTGGAGACGACAAGTGAAATGTTTGAAAACAACATTGCTATGGAATCATTAGATATTCAAAAGCTTAATGTAGCTCATGTAAAAAATATGGCTGGTATGTTTTTGGGGTGTAAAAATTTGAAAAATCTGGACTTTTCCGGATGGGATACATCAAGTGTAAAAAATATGGAAGCTATGTTTGCAGGCTGTGAATATGTAACAACTTTTAATTGGGATCAGTTTGATACATCAAATGTTACTAATATGGAAGCTATGTTTGCACTTTGTGGAGAAGGAAGACTGGACTTGTCGCAGTTTCAGACATCTCAAGTGCAAAATATGAATCAGATGTTTTTTCTTTCAAGATTTCAGGAAATTAATCTGGAAAATTTTAATACTGAAAATGTGACAAATATGACATTTTTATTTTTTGGTTGCGTTAATCTGGAAAAAGTTAATATACAGTCATTTCGGACCCCAAAGCTAAAAAATTGTTATGAAATGTTTTCCAGCTGTGAAAGTCTGAAAGAAATAGATCTTTCTAACTTCGATTTTTCCAGTTTAGATACAGAGATCAGATATTCAGGATGTGTGACAGAGCTTGAAACACTTCTCTATGGTGCCAACAGCTTGAGAAAGCTGATTTTGCCTGCAAATGTTCCACAAGAAATCAGATTATCAGGTGTTAACGGGTATTGGTATGATGAAAACGGTGTAAATATAGGGTATACATATGTAAATTTAAATGTGCCTGCTACATATCATGGAATTTCGATGAGTGAGTATTATGCAGCAATGGAAGAAGCTGAAAAAAAAGAAGAACAGAAAAAAACAGATAAACAGAATCAGGTTTCAGCAGATAAGGAAAGTTATAAAGGAAAGCAACCGCAGTATAGTTCGAATAGAAAAACGAATAGTAAGAAAAAGCAGAAAATAACCTATCGTGGAAACAGAAAAAAATAATTACCATTAGAAAAGTAAATATCCGGAAGAATAAAAGAACTTATAAAATTCCGGTCACATTTAATAATGGGGGCATACATACTGTACCGGTCTATAAGTTGATTTCCTACCCAAGAAATGGTAAAAAATATATAAAGGTTTCTCAAAGAGGTGTTCTGACATTTTCAAAAAAAGCAAAGAAAGGGAAATATCGTATAAAAATCGAACTGCCGGAAAGCGCAAGTTTTCAAAGTACAAGCATCTATATTACTGTTAGGATCAAATAACGGAATAAATGGACAGAGTAAAATATGGGAAACTATATGAAAAATTATTCAGAAAACTGAGTAATGATATATCGCAGTCAGAAGTACAAAAGAAACTGGAGAAGACAATGCAGAGTATCTGGAAGAATATGATAAAGGAACAATGAATGCTGCAGAGGGAGAATGTATGAAAATAACAGAATTGGTACAAAGAATGCAAAATGGAGATGAGGAAGCTTTTGAAGACATATTTCGACTGGAATATGCAAAGGTATTTGCAAGAGTAAAATCTAACATGATCGGTTTTGATCAGAGTACAGTAGAAGATGTAACACAGGATGTATTTATTAAAGTATATGAAAAAATAAGTACATTAGAGAATCCAGAAGCATTTGAAGCCTGGATCATGCGCATCGCCAGAAATACAGCTATTAATGAAATAGAAAAGAGTAAAAAGATCACATTATTTCCAATGGTTTCCGAAGAAGAGAATATTACGCAGGAAGATCTGCTGGAAAATGAGTATCTGGAATTTAAACCGGAAGAAAATCTGTCACAGAAAGAGATAGAGGAAAATCTATTTGATATTTTAAGCAGTCTTCCATCTCATCTGAGTCTGTGTCTGCAAATGAAAGAGTATGATAATATGTCTTATCAGGATATTGCAGATGAACTGGGAATTACTTTATCAGCGGTGAAAAATAATATTTTTCAGTGTAAAAAAAAGATCAAAATAGAAATGCAGCGTAGAAAACTCTACAGCGCAGCGCCTATATTCTATTTCATGTGGCTGTATAAACAATATGTGGAAGGTATGGAAATTCCGGCTGTGGAACTGAATAGAATCTGGAAAGGAATCCAACCAGCAATATTCGGTCAGATACCAGATACAAGTGGTATATTGAAGACAGCGAATGGTCAGATACCAGCGGAAAGCTTATCACAGGGAGTGTCTGGTTCAGCCGGGAGTATGGCTGGAAGTACAGCGGCAAAAGCGACATTCTGGGGAAGTTTTACTTCAGGAAAGATTGTCGCTGTACTTACAGCAGTAACAATAACAGGTATTGCCGCAGATGCAATCGGTGTTTATCAATATACCAAGAATAAAAAAGAAGAACCTGAAGCAGTGAGAGAAAAATTTGTATATGTGCAGGATGACCTGGAAGATACGGAAAGCAAATTTAGATATACGGATACCGCAGAAGAGCCTGATTCTGAAGCGGATGAATCCATAGTAGCTGATCTGCCTGAGGAGAAGATGGAGGATGCGGATACAGCGCAGGAAGTAATAACAGATATTGAAGAAGTACATTTACAAAATGAAAAACAGGATTCCTATCCTATTGGCAGCGATGATTATTGGGTAACGGCACCTATTGTAACATATAAAGTTGCCGGAATAGAAAATACACTTGAAGTGGAAGAAGAAAAAAAACATTTCTTCCCATTTTCGGGATTGGGATCAGAATATGGATATTATGTCATTAGGCAGGTAAAGGATGTTACCAATGATGGCATAGAAGATCTCGTGCTGCATTTTATTTATGCGGGAAACAATGCCTGCGATACATTGGGGAGTACCTATGTATATACGATAAATCAGGAATCTGGGAAACTGGAAAGGAATTTAACAATCGAATGTGATGAGGCAGGAGTATATAAGCCGGGCTATGATAATGCTGGAGCATTAGCGCAGGACGGCTGGATTGAGCTAAATCTGGTCAATTCTGATAATGAATTCGCGGTGATGAAGCTGACATATGAAAATGGAAGCTGGGTTGCAAGCGAAACGGATGGTATCAGTTCCTTATATGGTAACGTAAATGAATAAACTAACAGATAAAATGGAGGAATAATAAATGAATTGTGCGTGGCATATAAATAAAGAAGCCGTTAGAGGCTGCAAATTATGTGGAGTACTCATTTGTGGGGATTGTGCAAATGCATTAGATAATAAATGTATAGAATGTGAAAGAAAGGAACTTGGTCAGATAAAATATGATGCGAATAGTGTCATATATTCTGGAATACCGGGGCTTTTATTTGGAGTGCTGATAGTTGTATTAAGCTATTTGTCATCTGGGGTTTTTGATTTTTGGAGGCAACTGTTTGCATCTGCAATTTTAATTGTTCTTTGTTGGGGCGTTAGTTATGGATGGCAAAAATTAAGTGAGATCACATCTGGATTATTCTTGTTTTTACCTATAGTAGGTTGGATCTTTTATTTTATTGTTAAGGGCGCTCTGGCAGTGGCTATAGGATGGGCTGTCGGCGCACTCAGGTGTGAAAAAGCTGTGCGAGCTTTGAAATATGTAAGAAAAAGAGAGGAAACAGTAGCTTCATTAATTAGAAAATAGCAACTGGTAGTATAATAGGTACAGATAGTTTAATGTTTAGTCAGGAGGTTTACTTTGTTTTACATCATAGTTGTGCTCATTCTTTTTATCGGGGATGGCATTATCAAATATCTCGTTGAAAATCTGATCGATCAAAAGGAACGGATCCCAATTCTGGGCGGAAAACTTTTTTTGACGAAATATCATAATTTCGGCGCTTTTTTAAATCTGGGAGAGAAGAAAAAGGAGCTGGTGAAACTGACAGCGGCGGTGATCACACTTTTATGCCTGCTTCTATTTATCGTGACACTCGGCAGACACGGAAAACGACTCCTGAAATGGGCACTGTCTCTTTTATTAGGAGGCGCCTTCAGCAATATGTGTGACCGCCTGACAAGAGGCTATGTGGTTGATTATTTTGGTTTCCGGGTGAAAAATAAGAGGCTGGGAAATGTCATCTTCAATATATCCGATTTTGGCATTATGATCGGTGCTGTGCTGCTGGTGATAGCCGCAAGATAAACGCTCTACATTAAGTTATAGCATATAGGAAAGAATTTTATTGACTGATCCGCACAGCAATATATTGTCTATGAATAAGATAAGAAACAAGATATAAAACAAACAGCTCCTGTATGATATTGGGATGCGATTAGCTGCAAATGCGTCTTTCTACTTGGCAAAGTACTGACAAATGTATGTGGTGCCACGACACGGATGTCGTGGCAGCGAACTTGAGACAAGGATGTCGAATGTTCGCGTGCCACATGCATGTCAGTACGTGCCTTAGTAGAAAAGCATATGCAGCGTGCATCAAAATATCATGCAGGAGCTGTTTTATATTTCCGTATATTACGCTGTAATGATCGTACCTGTCTTACCCTTCAGTGCAGCATTTGTCTGCGCAAGAGAAGTGATCAGTACCTGACCGTCCGGCTTCTTTGCAAGATATGCGATCGCGGCCTCGATCTTAGGCAGCATATCTGTTGCACCGAACTGACCTTCTTCGATGTATTTCTGTGCCTCGGCAACAGTCATGGAAGAAATGCCTTCCTGATCCTCCTTGCCAAAGTTCTTATATACCATGTCTACGCTTGTTAAAATAATAAGCTCGTCTGCCAGCAGATCGGATGCAAGCTTTCCTGCAATGCAGTCCTTTTCGATAACGGCGGAAGCACCCTGATAAGCATGCTGCTGTTCGATGACCGGAATACCGCCACCGCCACAGGCGATAACGATCTGATCTGCATCTGCAAGTGTGCGGATCGCATCGATCTCCACGATCTTGAGCGGCTTTGGTGCAGCGACGATACGCTGGAAGCCCTTGCCCGGTACCTCTTCTACATAATTGCCCTTTTTGATCTCCATATCCGCATCTTCACGGCTCATGTAACGGCCGATCGCTTTCTGCGGTGCGTAGAATGCTTCATCGTAAGGATCTACGGTTACCTGAGTCAGGATCGTGCTGACCGGCTTTGTGATACCGCGGCTCATCAGCTCTGCCTTCAGGGAATTCTGAATATCGTATCCGACATAGCCCTGGCTCATTGCGGAGCAGACACACATCGGAGCCGGTGTGTAGTCGATATAAATACGTCTCAGCTCTGTCATAGCCTTGTGGATCATGCTGACCTGCGGACCGTTGGAATGGGTGATGGTGAGCTGGTAATCTGCTTCAACCAGATCAGCTAACGCCTTGGCTGTATCCTTTACAGCATCCCACTGTTCCATGATCGTATAACCTAATGCATCGTGTCCCAGAGACACTACAACTTTTTTCTTGCTCATAGAAATACCTCGTTCTTTATATGTGATTATTGTGCTATCTGACTGATGTCCCATATGCCGGGCATCTTTGCATATTATAACAAAGATGTAAATCCATATAGCACCGGATAGTGTTTATTATAGCAAATCCTGCTTCATTTGTACACCTTTTGTCTGCTGTAAAAGATCGATTCCGAGCACCAGCAAAAGAAACAGCCGCACAAGGGCAGCAGGCTGCTCCATGCCATCATAAGAGAACCAGAAAAGCGTTTCTCCGTAGGTCGCCAGAGCCAGAAGCTGTGCCACGACCGGACGCCAGAGCTTACGAGGACAAAACAGATAAAACAGCATTACGATTTCTGCAATATACGCATAGCGGTCGTGCATATGCGGCAGGAAAAATGTGATATACAAAACGGAAAAAGCGGTAAAGCAACATAAAAATTCCCGCGTCAGTTCCGTTTTTTTATGATAGAAATAATACACAAAGAGCACAAGAGAGGCAGCGCAGAACACAATGCAGAACTGCCCGAACCTGTCTGCCAGTGCATCAAACTGCCAGAAGGAGTAAATATTAGGGTATTTGAGCTGCAGCTCCGCATGCGTGCCCGCCTGACTGACATAGAGGAGCAGAAGCTCTTTCAGCGGTCTTCCGGCGATCAGTGACGGGATCAGCGTGATGCAGTAAACGCCGGGGATCCACAGCAGGGTACGCAGGCGGTAATTGTTCCATAAAAAGATCACAGCAAGCACAGGCAGGATAAAGACTGTCTGCAGTTTGAAGGAAAACGCGCAGCCGATACAGAACAGAACAAGTGTATCTGTCCGGATCACAAACGGCGCGGCAGCTTCTTTTGCTTTTTTGCCTCCGAAATGCAGTGCCAGCGTCTTTTTCTTCATGGCGATGTAAAGTGCTGTCAGAATAAAGATCGTGTAAATATTGTCGCACTGTCCCCAGACGCCGGAATTGGCGATCACGGTCGGCAGCAGCAGAACTGCGCAAAAGAGCAGCACCTGCTTGTATTTGGAATCCTCCGGGGCAATGAGCTTTGCAGCTATGATGGCAAGCACATAGTCCAGACAGATGCCCACGCCTTTGATGACATAAAGCGGTTCCACATCAAAATAAGAGATCAGCATCAGAAGATGCATATAGGCGGGTGTGTAATTTCCGATATTGTATTTCAGCCCCGCAAATCCACCGTAGGACCTGAACTGCTCCACCCATGGCTTTAGGCAGATCGTGTAGTCGGGAAACTGCAGATCGATAAACCAGAGCCGGAGCATGAGCGCCATGGCAATGATAAGGAAAAGAACGATCAGATCGAAGGTGTTATATTTCTTTCCAAGTTTATGATCCAAAAAATTTGTCAGCATATTATCTCCTTTTGACCGCTGCCCGGGAACAACCCCATGTGGCAAGCATGATCAGATATGAAAAATAATTGATCGTATAACGCGGGTGTACTTCCCACAGCATTAAAAACAGCATCAGACCGCAGACAGACAGCGGAACGATCAGAAGAACCGCCGGCTGTTCTTTCTTTTGGAAAACCGCCTTTGCACAGAAGAACAAAAAAACTGCGGTAAAGAACAGGTTGGCATACTGTGGCAGACTGCAGCCTTCCCAGTAGGTCTGATAATGACTGCCAAGCAGCGTCAGAAAGTCTGTCAGCCCCGTATCGCGAGCAAGTCCGAATAAAAACATATAAGAAAGCTCAAAAGTACCGTCTGCAAATGCCATGACGGCTTTCAGCCGCAGCTGCTTATAGATGCCCTTTGCGCCGAGCACGGAAAGCCTGTTTTGGATCTCCGCGCGGACAGCTTCTTTGCGGGCCGCCGGATCGGTAAAGGAACGGGAAAATTCCGTATCATCAGGGGAAAAACCAAAGTTTTCATTCAGTCCCATCATTACCCAGGTTTCCTTTGGTGTTGCCATCCGGTCAGCTGTTGCCTTGTCCAGATGATGGCTGTATATATAGCTGTGGAACAGTATGGTGCAAACGCCGAAAACAAGCAGTGTTTCCACAAGCAGCGTCAAAAATCTGCGCCGGTTTTTCTGCAGAAGCAGTACAATAAAAATCGCGATCATACAGATAAATACCGTAGGCTTTAAGAAATAACCGACATAGCAGGCAAGCACCATAAGAAAATCATAAGTGGGTTTCGTTGCGGTGAAAGCTTTTTTGCTGCTTTCCTGAGATATAGATTCTTTCGATTTTAGTTCGCCGCATGCAGGGCAGAAGGTCTGTAAATGATCGGAGCCTGCCAGAAACAGTGCAAAAACCAGTGGCGGAAATGCCATGGAAAGGATATCCGTATAAAAACTGGAGCCGCAAAAATAAAGCGGCGGATATATGGCAAACAAACAAAGTGAAAAGACAGCTTCCGTGGCGGAAAAAAGCTTTTTACAGCAGTAATAGGTACTGGCGACCATGACAGAGGTCAGAAGACAGGTCACAAAAATGCCGACGCTGTAATAGTCATGATAGCCCAGACGGGATACGACCCGGAACAGGACATACAGAAAAGTCATAGGTCCCAGATTATTCGGATAGTAGTAATAATAATCGTAAAAACTCGCAAAGGTACCGGTATTGAGCCATTCGACCGCACCGTCATACAACGAGGAAAAGTCATATTTCGGTACAATGATAAGCTGATGGGCAAAATACATCTGAACGCCGAAAAGCAGCACCAGAAATAACGGAAGGATACAGCTGCCATATCGTTCCCAGACAGGGGCAAAATGCTGCAGAAGTTTAAAAAGAGTGATATAAACGATAACAACGACAAGTAATAAGAACGCTTTCAGAAAAATGGAAAAAGCACTGCGCTCCAGACTGTCCTGTTGCAGCACATCAAGGAATAATTTTGTAAATACAACAAATAAAAACAGGAAAAGAGCAGATCTACATGTTTTTACCAGCTTTTCCATGAAATGGGTGCCTCCTTCTTCGTTATGCTTTTTATCATAGCATAGCCTATGGGGAAAGACAAGAAAACAGGGTGGTAAAGACCGATGAAAAAACGGGAAAGCCGTTGACAGAAACGGGATTACAATTTATAATAGAATATATCCTACATAACAAATAGGAAAAGGAGAGAATTGCTTTGAAGATATCAACAAAAGGAAGATATGCGGTACGTGTCATGCTGGATCTGGCATTGAACGATACCGGTGAATATGTGAAGGTACGTGAGATTGCAAAACGGCAGGAAATCTCTGAAAAATATCTCGAGCAGATCATTGCTGTTTTAAATAAAGCAGGTTACGTCAGAAGTACACGCGGTGCGCAGGGCGGTTATAAGATTGCAAAGGATCCGTCACAGTATACTGTTGGCATGATCCTGCGTCTGACGGAAGGCAGCCTCTGCCCGGTAGCCTGCCTTGAGACGGAGAGCAATGAATGCGAGCGCTGTGATACCTGTGAGACGCTACAGGTCTGGAAAGATTTAAATAATGCGATCAACAAGGTCGTGGACAGCGTTACGATCGCAGACCTGGTGGCGCGCCATCAGGAGAGCATAGAGAATATGGATTATTCTATCTGACGTAATTTTAAAAATTGCCCACCTCTTACAGAGTCTGCAAGCTCTTCGAAAGAAAGAGTCTGCAGGCTGTTTTTTTGCTCATCCAGCAGGGTAAAGAGCAGGTCACTGTTTTCACTGAGCAGCCATGCAGGCTGCATACCGAGCGGCAGAAGCAGATCATCCTGCGCGGAGACAGCACATATCATATTGCTGACATATGTGTCATCGCTTTTATAGCTGATCTGCAGGTAAGCCGTTTGTGTATCACCTGCCAAAAGGTCGGAAGAAGACAGCGGCAGATACAGATAATCGTACTCACCGCCGAAAATCGTACTACCAGCGGAAGGCAGCGCAAGCTCTGCTGTAAAGCATTTCTGCAGGCTTTTCATGGAATTCCCGAGACTGGCACAGATTCGACCCAAATCCAGTTCTCCGGTCACAGCTCTGTAATCATCCCCTGCCTGCCCCGGATAGATTTTTGCAAACAGCTCCCGCGGATATAATGCATCGTCATCTTTGCAGTACACATAGTCATGTGTCAGGATCCAGTGATAAATATAATAGTTGCTTTGTGCATCCAGAACGAAAACAACAGGTCTTTTTTCTTTGATCTGGGACAGCATTTCTTTTTGTGCTTCCATGCTTTTGCCGACCGGCAGAAATCCGGTGCTGCATGCTCTTGCATTCAGGTAATAGTAAAAGCCCTGTCCGTCAAAGCCCATATACCAGGTCTGTTTCTGCACACTGTCACATTTTTGCATTACAGTTTCATAGGCAGTCAGATAGGGAACCTGATCTGCAACCATAAAACCGTTTCCGAGCATAGTATGGTCCAAGATGGGGACTTCGTCCATGGCAAGGAACGTATCGGGAACGGTATAGGTGTTATAAAGCTTGGAAGTATCGTCCATGACAAGCGCTGCCTGTCCGTCCGGGTAAGTCCACATATTCGGAAACTTCATATCATTTACTTCGTGATAGATAATAAAAGGCAATGAAAAACAGATACCGAGCAGGAGTGCAGTTGTCCTGCCGGGGAGTATTTTTCTATTACGAAGCAGCAGAACCGGCAGAAACATACCAAATACGGCGATCAATACAGGAGCTGTTCTCTGCAAAATGACACCGGTGTCGGCACGAACCAATGTGTAGGTGTATGAGATTGTCAGTGTCAGAAAGGCCGCCAGCAGTCCGAAAAGCAGAGAAAAACCGCCATGCTTTTGCATGCCCTTGGCAGCCCGTTTATCCGAAAGCAGCTGCATCACAACCTGCAGGCACAGATAACCCAGGATCCAGAGTGGCAGCATCGGCAGGAAAAAGCGGTAGACCAGATAGAGTCTGTCACGCCATTGCCCGGAAAGGTAAGGCAGGAACGTATCCGGTGGGGTCTGTCCGAACAGAGAAATACCGTCTGCAAGCAGTGTCTGGCTGCTGTAGGTCAGAGTATGTCTGAGCATCCGTAAAAGCAGCGGTAGACAGAGAACAACCGGCACAAGTGTCAGAAACCATAAAATGTAAAAAGAAGGTTTTTTCCTTTCTGTTTTAAAGTCCGTCTCTTTGATTGCACGCAGCAGCATCCGGATGCCGGACGGAAGTGTGCCAAGCAGCAGCGCACCGCCGTAGAGCGGATAATAAAGCCCAGCCAGAAAGCAGGAAAAGATCCAGCATCTGAGCCAGTGCATCGGTTTTTCCAAAAGTGCTTTGTCAAACAAAAGGAGCAGGACAGGAAGAACCATATACTGCCGGTTGTAGCTTGGCAGTGAAAAAAATACCGCAAATAAAAGTGATTTTCCACCGATCTGCCTGTATAAAAGCCACATTGTCAGAGCGGCAAAGAGAACCACAGTGATTGAAACAGCAGGAGAATAATCCGACACGGTTCCGCGTAGAAGGACATTCTGGATAAAACCGTTCACAAGCGGGAACAGACCGGAAACAGGTGTATATTCCCGGTAAGCACTCTGGTGCAGTCCGAAAATCTGCTGCCACGGGATCATCTGCTCGCCGTGGTGGTGCTGGTCAGGCTGTGCAAAAGCCGGGGCTGCACTAAAGGAATGATAAATGAAGATCGTCATAACGGTAGCACAGCTGATGAGGCGGGAAACAGGCAGTCTGCCCTGTCGATCCGGCCGGGCGGTATTTGTATGCTGCATGCTTCGGATCTCTTTTACAATATGACACATGTGCCGTATTTCTCCCGCGAGCAGTCCGAGGAGCAGCAGTGTAAAAAACATATAGTAAAAGCCTGCATAGGCGACACGAATCCGCTCGCCATGATACAGATAGTGATCTACAAAATAAACAACAAGTAAAAATGGGATTGGTAGCTGCAGGCTGCAGAGCAGAAGAGAAAGGTGCTCTGCTTTTTTATCGGTTTCAGCTTTGGGCAGACAGCAGATGAGAAGTGACATAAGTGTCAATACAGAGGCGGTTCCTATGACCTGATTATCGGAGAGGATAAAACGGTCTGAAATCTGTATAAGAACGGTAAGAACTGCCATGAGTGCATAATACAGTAAAACCGGCAGTACCAGACACGGATAAAAAAGAGCCTGTTCTTTTTTGAAATGCAGGCAGACTGCCAGCACGCAAAAATAACAAAGCCCCAAAAGCAGGACGGTGTTTTTCTGTTCGAATATGATAAAACTGCCGAGAAGTGGGAAAACAAAAATCCAGAGATAGCGCAGATAAGCCGGATGCTTGTCTGCCGGAGCGGTTTCGGGCGTTTCTGCCATGTGTTTCATTTGCCTTGCGGACAGAAGAAAGCCTGTCAGGCAGCAGAAAAGAAGCCCAAGGACGGTCAGCAGACGAAACAGCGTAAGTTCCCCCTGCTTATTGATGCCTGTTTTGGCTGTTGTTTCTATGATGATATCGGTAAAGACAGGTGCTTTTGCTGCCCAGAGCGGAAAAATGTGGGCAAACAGCGGGACGCAGAGCAAAAGTGCAGCCATACATGGAAGAATGATCGGTAATTTTCTTTTCATATTTTAAAAACCTCGCCAGTGGATCGCCGGAATGCCGGCAGAATTTACATATCTTATGATAAAGGACTTTGTTGCCGTTTGCAAGGTTGGGAAACAAGAATCGATCAGACGAATAAATCAGATGTCGGCGGTTTATCCTATAAAATGATGGTTTCCCTGTAGGAAACGGAATGGAAGAAGGAGAACTGAAAATGAAGGATAAAATTTTTAGTGTTTTACAGCGCGTGGGACGGAGCTTTATGTTGCCGATCGCAATCCTGCCCGTAGCGGGACTTCTGCTCGGGATCGGCAGTTCGTTTACCAATGCGACTACGATCGAAACATATCATCTGACGGGGATTTTGGGAGAGGGCACGATAGCACATGCCCTGCTCATGATCATGAGTCGTGTGGGCAGCACGGTTTTTGATAACCTGCCACTGCTTTTTGCCATTGGTGTGGCGATCGGTATGGCAAAGAAGGAAAAAGAGGTGGCGGCGCTTTCGTCTGTTATTGCCTATCTTGTCATGCATACATCGATCTATGCCTTGCTGCTTTTGCATGGCGAGATCACGGAAGACGGGCAGATCGCGGATTTTGTACTGGAAGGCAGTATTACATCGGTCTGCGGAATCCCATCTTTGCAGATCGGTGTGTTTGGCGGTATTATCGTAGGACTTGGCGTGGCGGCGCTGCACAACCGGTTTTACCGGATCGAACTGCCGAGTGCCCTGTCTTTTTTCGGCGGGACACGGTTTGTACCGATCATATCCACGGTTGTGTATCTCTTTGTCGGTATTTTGCTCTATTACGTGTGGCCGACCGTGCAAAACGGTATTTATGCGATGGGCGGTTTTGTGACAGGTTCCGGGTATTTCGGAACGCTTCTGTTTGGTCTTGTGAAACGTGCCCTGATCCCATTTGGACTGCATCATGTCTTTTACATGCCGTTCTGGCAGACGGCTGTCGGTGGAACGAAGGAAGTGGCAGGACAGCTTGTGCAGGGCGGACAGAATATCTTTTTTGCGGAACTCGCGGATTCTGCCAACATTGCACATTTCAGCGCGGATGCGACCAGATATTTTTCGGGCGAATTTATTTTCATGATCTTTGGTCTGCCCGGCGCGGCGTTTGCCATATATCATTGTGCGAAACCGGAGAAAAAGAAGGCAGCGGGCGGACTGCTTTTATCCGCCGCACTGGCAAGCATGATAACAGGTATAACAGAGCCATTGGAGTTTTCGTTTTTGTTTGTGGCACCGGCGCTCTTTGTTGTGCAGGTCATTCTGGCAGGATCGGCCTATATGATCGCACATATGCTGAATGTGGCGGTCGGACTGACCTTTTCCGGTGGGCTGCTTGACTTCTTTTTGTTCGGTATTTTGCAGGGCAATGAAAAGACAAGCTGGCTGCGGGTGATACCGGTCGGTATTGTGTATTTCTTCCTATATTACGGGATTTTCCGGTTCCTGATCCGAAAATTTGATTTTAAGACACCGGGCAGGGAGGACGAGGATGGAGAGATAAAATTGTATACAAGAGCAGATGTCAATGACCGGAAAAATGCGGAAACAGCCGCAGCGGGAGCTGGCAGCGCAGACGGAAATGCCGGCGCGGACAGTTCCGGTGCGAATCCGGAAAACGAGACAGATAGGAAAAGCGCAGCGATCACAAGAGGTCTGGGCGGTAAAGCAAACATTTCGGATGTGGATTGCTGTGCGACGAGACTGCGCTGCAGTGTCAATGATCCGTCTCTGGTAGATGACAGGGTGCTTCGAGCAACAGGCGCAAGCGGCATAGTACACAGAGGAAACGGTGTACAGATCATTTATGGACCGCGTGTTACGATCATTAAATCTGATCTGGAGGACTATCTTTCCCGCGTGATCTCGGATGAATTCGAGGATAACATCTCGCAGTCTGTTCAGAATGAACCGGAAGACAATATTTCGGATGTTGCCCGGAATAACCCGGAGAAGGATAAGCCGGAGAAACAGTCAGAAATCATCATCTACAGTCCGATAACCGGGCAGACGGCGGATATCACAGCAGCACCGGATGAAGCATTTGCGCAGAAGATGATGGGAGACGGCGTCGTTATAATGCCAAAGGAGCCTTATGTCTACGCGCCGACAGAGGGAACTGTTACCTTTGTCTTTGACACAAAGCATGCCATCGGATTTGAAACTGATTCCGGAATCAGCCTGCTTATCCATGTGGGGATCGATACTGTGAAGCTGAATGGTGTGGGCTTTACAGTAGTGGTAGAAAACGGTCAGCGCGTAAAAGCAGGAGATCTTCTGATGGAGCTGGATCTTGTTTACCTGAAGGAGCATGCGACGTCTGTTGTGACACCGGTCGTCTGCACAGAGCTTACGGAAAATCAGCATATCCGATTGCTGACACAAGCGTCAGTAAAGGCGGGAGATCCGTTATTCGCTGTAGAAACGAAATAAAAGCTGCAATGCCTGTCCCTTAGATTGACAACCTTCTGTCTGAAAAGGTAAGATAGAAGCAAATAAAAATACAGTAAAGAGAAGACGCATATGGAAAAGAATACAATGAAAAAAAGAAAACTGACGATAGAGGAGGGACTGTATCTGCTGCTGGCAGGAACAGCACTTCTCGCCCTTATTTTATATGTAAGCTTTTGTCTGGACAATCTGATGCATTCAGACACGACTGCAGAGGTGATCTTATCCAAATTTCTGGCAGACCGGAACGAGCTGATCTCCAAAGAGTGGTTTTATTCTACAGAGATCCGTGTGATCTATACGCAGCTTGTGATGGTTCCGCTGTTTAAGATCTTCTCAAGCTACAGGCTGGTAAAGCTGTTATCTGTTTTTATTTACTATGCTGTCTTATTGTACGCCTGGCATATGCTGACAAAGCGTTTCACGCTTGAGAAAAAGTGGATCTTTCTGGGCCTGGCACTTTTGCTCGCGCCGCTTTCCAATGAATATCTGGACATGATGTTTATCGGCTGTTTTTACACG
>Ga0129311_1000939_pt1 | contig 22646 bp, 20 predicted proteins | sample Go1ome_FD_94435 | JGI IMG/M metagenome (GOLD analysis project Ga0129311, IMG submission 94435) | Western lowland gorrila individual fecal microbial communities from Wisconsin, USA - Go1022B metagenome | ecosystem: Host-associated > Mammals > Digestive system > Large intestine > Fecal | place... | reverse complement strand
TACAACGAAGGACACGCCGCATTCGCCGGTCTGGAGAGACTGCGCGAGTTCATCGCCTGCGAAAACAGGTCTTTCGGCGAGGCCGTGGAACTTGTACGCGCTTCCGGACTGTTCACTACCCACACTCCGGTCCCGGCGGGCCACGACGCTTTCACGGAAGACACCATGGGCCGCTATCTCGGATGGTATCCTTCGACAATCGGCATAGACTGGAGAAAGTTCATGTCGCTCGGCAAGGCGGATCCTGACAACAAGGCGGAGAAGTTCTCCATGAGCGTTCTCGCACTGTCACTGTCGCAGAATGTGAACGGTGTTTCGAAACTGCACGGCGAAGTCAGCCGCAAGATGTTCGCATACCTCTATCCCGGCTATCTGCCCGAGGAGCTGTACATAAGCCATGTTACCAATGGCGTGCACTATCCTACATGGGCTGCCAGGGAATGGAAGGCCGTGCATTCACGCGTCTTCGGTGCCCAGTTCAGCACCCACCACTATGACAAGAGCTGCTTCAACGGCATCTACGAGGTGCCTGCGGAGGAAATCTGGGCTACGAGGAAAGCCTTGAAGAAAGATCTCATCTATACGGTGAAAGAGCGTCTCAGCGACCCTGCCATCAGTTCGCACTATTCTCCGAGCCAGATTGTCACGATCAAGGAAAACCTGCGCGACGACGTTCTCACCATAGGCTTCGCCCGCCGTTTTGCGACCTACAAAAGGGCCACGCTGCTGTTCAGCGACCTCGACCGTCTCAACGACATAGTGAACGATCCCAAGCGTCCTGTGCAGTTCATCTTTGCGGGCAAGGCGCATCCTGCTGACGGCATGGGCCAGGATCTCATCCGCCGCATAGTCGAAATCAGCAAGGATCCCCGCTTCATCGGAAAGATCGTATTCGTGCCCGGCTATAACATCAGCCTCGCAAAGAGGATGGTTCAGGGCGTGGACGTCTGGATGAACAACCCGACACGTCCCCTCGAAGCTTCCGGAACTTCCGGAGAAAAGGCTGCGATGAACGGCGTCATGCACTTCTCCGTGCTCGACGGATGGTGGGTCGAGGGATATAAGGAGGGTGCCGGATGGGCTCTTCCCCTTGAGCAGACCTATGACGACAACAACTACCAGAACGAGCTGGATTCGGCTACCATCTACCAGATACTCGAAAACGAAATCGCTCCGGCCTACTACAGCGTCGATCCTATCGAGGGCTATTCCAAGAAATGGATCAGCTACATCAGGAATACGGTCGCGCAGGTCGCAAGCGAGTTCACCACTAACCGAATGCTGACGGACTACTGCAACCAGTATTACATCCCGCAGGGCGAGCGTTACCTCAGGCTTGCGAAGGAAGGAGGTAAGAAGGCACGTGAGATAGCGGCCTGGAAGGACAGTATGCGTGAGGCCTGGGATCAGCTCGAAGTCGTTTCGTACTCTATACCCAAGGAGTCATACGACCTTTCAAGCTGCGACCAGCTGGTCTGTGAGGTCACTGTGAAGCTCGGCGAAATCAAGGCAGAGGACCTCGGGGTCGAGATGCTCTTCACGACCGAGGACCGCAAGGGCGTGCTGCACATCCAGGAGGTTTCGCAGTATGAGCTCGTATCGGTGAAGGACGGCGTCGCCTGCTTCAAGGTAGGTATCCTGCCAGAAATCACCGGTATGTACCACGTCGCTACGAGAATTTATCCCAAGAATGTGGAACTGCCTCACAGGCAGGACTTCCCTCTGCTTAAATGGCTGTCGTAGCAACCGGTTTCTTCGACGGTGTCCATCTCGGGCACAAGAAAGTTATCGACGAAGTCGTCTCCTCCGCCCGTGAAAGGGGAGAGGAGGCGATTGTCGTCAGCTTCAGCCAACATCCCAGGGCCGTGTTCCAGCGGGATGCCCGTGCGCTACGGCTGCTGTCGTCGAAAGACGAAAAGACCGCAAGGCTTCGCTCGCTCGGCATCGACAGGGTTGAACTGCTCGAATTTGATTCGGCCTTTGCTTCCATGACGGCATGGGAGTATGCCCGGAATCTGCTTCTGGAGCGTTATGGGGCTACCAAGGTGGTGCTCGGATACGACAACCGTTTCGGATCGGACGGACTTTCGACGGAGCAGATAGCGCGGATGCTTGAGGAAAGGGGAGTGGAGGCTGAGATCGTCGGGCCCTGCATGATTGACGGGAAGACGGTTTCATCCACGAAAATCAGGGCTCTGCTAGAAGAGGGGGATGTCGTTGCGGCATCTCGTATGCTCGGCTATGACTATTCCCTTACCGGAGTGGTCGTTCCCGGCAAGCAGCTCGGCCGCAGACTCGGTTTCCCGACCGCGAACCTGCGCGTCTGCGAGCCTTTGAAGCAGATGCCCGCACGCGGAGTGTATCTTACGCGCACGGAAGTGATGGGGAAGTGCTACTTCAGCATGACGAATATCGCCGACATCGCGGAGACCAACATCTTCGATTTCAGCAGGGATATCTACAGCCTGGAAATCAAGGTTTCGTTCCTGAAAAGGATACGCCCAATGCGTGAGTTTTCTTCGCTGGAAGCCCTTTCCGGGCAGCTCCGTGAAGATGAAACCGCCTGCCGCTCGCTCGCTTCCGGACTGCTCTGAATCCTGTTGGATTTTCAGAAACACTTTATTATCTTTGCACAAGACACACCGGGGTTCTGTCGTTTAGGCAGAACTCTTTTTCAGTAGTTTACGCAAACGAAAACAAAAATTATAGATATGGCAGAACATCATTACATGACTCAGGACGGCCTGGATAAATTGAAGAAAGACCTGGCCGACGCTATAGCGCAGCGCCCTGTTATCGCGGCGGCGATTGCGGAGGCCCGTGAAAAGGGCGACCTCTCCGAAAATGCGGAGTACGAATCGGCTCGTGAGGCCCAGGGCCTGCTTGAGCTCAAGATCGCGAACCTGCAGAGTATGGTCATAAACGCCAAGGTCATCGACGAGAGCAAGGTCGGCACGGACAAGGTCCAGCTTCTGAACAAGGTCAAGGTCCAGAACGTCGCCCTCGGAGCGGTCATGGAGTTTACGATTGTGGGTGAATCCGAGGCTGATTTCGCTCACGGAAAGCTGGCTGCGACGACCCCCATCGCAAAGGCCCTGCTGGGACATTCCAAGGGTGAGGTCGTTGAGGCCGTAGTCCCTTCCGGAGTGATGAAATTCAAGATTCTCGATATTTCCATCTAAGCTATGGCAACTATTTTTACCCGTATTGCTGCGGGGGAGATACCCTCCTACAAGGTGGCTGAAAGCGAAGATTACTACGCTTTCCTGGACATCAGCCCTCTTGCGGAAGGGCATACTCTCGTCATCCCCAAGAAAGTCGAGGACGACTATATCTTCAATCTCGATGAGAAGACCTACGACGGACTCTGGGCTTTCGCCCGCAAGGTTGCTGTGGCGCTCAAGGCCGCAGTCCCGTGCAAGAGGGTAGGCGTGGCCGTGCTCGGGATGGAGGTCCCGCACACCCACATCCATCTTGTGCCTCTCCAGAGCGAAGCAGACATGGATTTCCGTAAGAAACGCCCGGAAGTGTCCGACGAACGCAAGGCGGAAATAGCAAAAGCAATACTTGCCGAATATGAAAAACTTTAAGACAGCGGCTCTTGCCGCCATAGCGCTTTTCGCGGCGTCCTGCGTGCAGAACGCACGCATCAGCGGAACTCTCGAAAATGCTCCCGGAAAAGATGTTGTCGTCAAGCTCCTTGACGTCAACAGGTACTCCGTCCTTGATACTTTGACAACCGATGCCCGGGGGCGTTTCTCCTGCAAGGTTGAGGTTGAGAAAGCGCAGCCGGAGTTCATCTATCTCTTCTACGGGGACACTAAAATCGCCTCTCTGCTTCTCGAAAGCGGAGACAGGGTCAGCGTCACCGCCGACACCCTCGGGAATTACAGCGTCGAGGGATCCGAAGAGTCGCTGCGTCTTAAAGAGGTTGAGCAGCGTTTCGCGGACTTTGCGAACCGTATGGTGGAACTCTCTGAAGAGTATGATGCGGCCGGCCAGTCCAAGTCCCAGCTCGCGTCCGTAAGGTCGGAGATTTCGAGCGTTTTCGTGAAGCATTACCGCGAGAGCGTCAAGTATGTTACCTGTAATCCCAAGTCTCTGACCTGCATCCCCGTGCTCTACGAGAGCCTGAACGAGTATTCTCCGGTTTTCTCGCAGCCTACTGACGCCCTGCATTTCCGTTCCGTATGCGATTCGCTGAAGACGGTTTATCCGGAATCGCGCTATGTCAAGGCTCTGGAAAAAGAGACCGCCAGACGCGAGAATCTGCTTGCTCTCGGCATGCGGCTGAGTGATGCCGATGCTGTGGGCTTCCCCGAAATCGAGCTTCCCGATATGAACGGCAAAAAAGTGAAACTCAGCGAGGTGAAATCAAATGTCGTGCTCCTGCATTTCTGGGATGCCGCCGAGGCTACGCAGAAACTGCTGAACATTGAAGCTCTCTCGGAAATTTACAATGAATTCCATGGTCGCGGCCTTGAGATCTACTCCGTATGCGTCACTCCGGACAAGTCTCTCTGGGCTTCGGTCATGAAAGCGCAGAAACTGCCCTGGATCAACGTGAACGACGGGCTTGGAGTGAATTCTCCGGCAGTACGTCTCTATAACGTCACGTCAGCCCCGACTACCTACATCATTGCCGGCGGTTCGCTGAAGGATACCCGCATCTCTGGTGCGGAGGGACTGCGCAGGGAACTCGCGAAACTGCTTTAATCGCGGGCGGTCCGAACTTTCAGAACAGCTTTTTACGACTCACGGTCGCTACGAAGTCCTTCAGATAGAAGGGTTCGAAGTAGGCCGTGTTTTCGTAATGTCCCGCCTCGAACTCTCTGAGCGCGGGAACGAGCATAGCTTCCGCTCTTGGGCAGGTCTGGATGATATCCGCGTCCGGAAGCACGCTGCGGCATTTCTCCGCCCCGTCTCCTATGAGCAGGATTTTTCCGGATTCCCGTTGTTCTCGGAAACTCTCTCCGTCTATGATCGTGGCTTCGATTTCGCCGAGCTGCTTCCCCTCGGGAGAAAATATTGCCGAATAGACTTCCATCCTGCGGGCGTCGATTACCGGGATGATTGCGCTGTATCCTTTGGCATCCTCTGCAAGTGCCTGCGCGACAAGCACTTCGAGGGACGATACTGCGAGCAGGGGTATTCCTGCGCCGAAGCACAGACCCTTGGCAGTTGAGACTCCGACCCTAAGCCCCGTGTATGAGCCCGGGCCCTTGCTGACGCAGACCGCATCGCAGTCCGTGACTTTAAGGCCCCTTTCTTTCAGCATTTCATCCACGAAAACAGCGGTCATCGCGGCGTGCGCCCTCGGCTCGCTGCTTTCTCTTTTAGCGCTGATGACCCCGTCCTCGACAAGTGCGGTAGAGCAGAGGGCGGTGGAGGTCTCGATGAGTATGAGTTTAGACATTTGCAATCAGACTTTTAAGATAGGGGAAAACTTTCAGTGCGAAGCCTTTCAGCGCGATATAGACGGGTGATTCCGCGAGGACTTCCGGCTTCACGAAGTCCCATTTGTCGTTCAGCCCCTCGAAAACCGTTATGAGCAGGCCCAGGAGCAGGGCCGTCTTGAAAATCGCGAAGATGAATCCGAACGCCCGGTTTATCCAGCCCAGGTCGGCCATTTTCAGCAGACCGGTGAGCAGCCTCCCTATCAGGAACAGAACTACTATCGTGAGTATCAGTATGATGGCGAAACTTACCACGTGCAGCAGTTTTTCCTCGAGGTTCATATACGGCGCCAGCCAGACCGAAAGTCTTGCGGAGAACCTGAACGCGAGCCAGGCCCCGAGCACCAGGGAAGCGAGCCCGACTATCTGTTCGACAAGCCCCTTGGAGATGCCTGAAATGAGGGCGGGGATGAAACAGACGAGGAGAATTATATCTAATGCACACATACTTTCTTATAGGAATACGCGAAATATTGTTTATCTTTGCAAGATGCAAAAGTAGTGTTTTTTCTATGACATTCAAAGAGTATAAAGGACTGGATCTGGTCGGCATAGGGAAAGAAATCCTCGACCGCTGGAAGAAAGAAAATGCCTTCGGAAGGTCGCTGGAGCTTCGCGAGGGAGCGCCCGAGTTTGTCTTTTTTGAAGGACCTCCTTCTGCAAACGGAATGCCCGGCATCCACCACGTGATGGCCCGCTCCATCAAGGACTCCATCTGCCGCTACAAGACGCAGACGGGTTACAAGGTGCGCCGCCGCGCCGGCTGGGACACACACGGTCTGCCCGTGGAACTCGGCGTAGAGAAGAAACTCGGCATCACGAAAGAGGACATAGGAAAGAAAGTTTCCGTCGAGGAATACAACCGCACCTGCCGTGAGGAGGTGATGAAATATACCGCCGAGTGGCGTGCCCTTACCGAGCGCATCGGCTACTGGGTGGATATGGATGATCCGTATATCACCTACGACAACCGCTATATAGAGACCCTGTGGTATCTGCTCAAGGATATCTACAACAAGGGGTACCTGTACAAGGGCAAGTCCATCCAGCCTTATTCCCCGGCGGCGGGAACGGGGCTCAGCTCGCACGAACTCAACCAGCCCGGCTGCTACCGCGATGTCAAGGACACTACCTGCTGCGCGCAGTTCAAGGTCATAGGTGAAGAGGATCTTTATTTCCTTGCCTGGACCACGACTCCATGGACTCTCCCCTCGAATACGGCTCTCTGCGTAGGACCTGAAATCGACTATGTCAAGGTCCGCAGCGAGAATCCCTACACCGGTGCTCCCGCAACCTACATCCTTGCCGAGGCGCTCGTCGGCACCTGGTTCAACGGGAAGGTTCCTTTCGAGGTGCTGCCCGGTAAAATGAAGGGTAAGGAACTCGCGGGAATGCGCTACGAGCAGCTCATCCCCTGGTTCCGTCCTGACGAGGGCGCTTTCAGGGTCATACTCGGGGACTATGTCACCACCGAGGACGGCACCGGCGTCGTGCATATCGCGCCCACTTTCGGTGCGGATGACGCCAAGGTTGCGAAAATCGCCGGAGTTCCGGGACTGTACGTCACCGACGCAAACGGCGAGCCCCAGGCCCAGGTCGACCCCCAGGGACGTTTCTACCGTATCGAGGACCTCGACCCTGCGTATGTGCAGGACCGTGTCAGCCCCGACTACGCGGAGTGGGCGGGACGTTACGTGAAGAACGCGTATGACGCCTCCCTCGCTCCCGACGCCCCGACTCTCGACATCGACATCTGTGTGATGCTGAAAGCCGCTTCAAAGGCCTTCCGTATCGAAAAGCACGTGCATACATATCCCCACTGCTGGCGTACTGACAAGCCGGTTCTCTACTACCCCCTGAACTCCTGGTTCATCAAGGCTTCCGCAGTCCGCGAGAAGATGATGGAATTGAACGCCGGGATAGAGTGGAAACCCGAGGCTACCGGAACCGGACGTTTCGGGAAGTGGCTCGAGAATATTCAGGACTGGAACCTGAGCCGCAGCCGCTACTGGGGAACCCCGCTTCCCGTGTGGAGGACTGAGGACGGCAGGGAAGAGAAGTGCATCGGTTCGGTCGCCGAACTCTACGCCGAGATAGAAAAGGCTGTCGCTGCCGGTTTCATGGAATCCAATCCGTTGAAAGAAAAGGGTTTCGATCCCGAGGATATGAGCAAGGAGAATTACGACCGCATAGACCTGCACAGGCCATACGTGGACCAGATTTTCCTCGTTTCCGAGAGCGGCCGCAGGATGGTGCGCGAGAGCGACCTGATTGACGTGTGGTTCGACTCCGGCGCAATGCCTTACGCCCAGACCGGTCTGCGCGGAAAGGACACTCCCGATTTCGGAACTACCGCCGACTTCATCGCGGAGGGCGTGGACCAGACCCGCGGATGGTTCTACACCCTGCACGCCATCCATACGATGGTGAGCGGCACTCCTGCGTTCAGGAGGGTGATTTCCAACGGTCTCGTTCTGGACAAGAACGGCGACAAGATGTCCAAGCGTCTCGGCAATGCCGTCGATCCTTTCAAGGCCCTGGACAGCTACGGCCCGGACGCCCTGCGCTGGTATATGCTTACCAACGCCCAGCCCTGGGACAATCTGAAATTCGATGAAAACGGAGTGGTTGAGGTGAGCCGCAAGTTCTTCGGAACGCTTTATAACAGCTACTCCCTCTTTGCGGTCTACGCAAATATTGACTCTTTCGATCCTGAGTCGGAGCAGCTTCCTTTTGCTTCCCGTCCGGAGTTCGACAAATGGCTGGAGAGCAAACGGAACACCCTTATCAAGAAGGTGCTTGCCTGCTACGAGGACTATGATGTCACGGGGGCAGGCCGCCTGATCCAGGATTTCGTCTGCAATGACTTCAGCAACTGGTACGTGCGTCTGAACAAGAAGCGCCTCTGGGGCTCCGGAATGACGGATGACAAGCTCTCCGCATATCAAGGCATGTACTCTGCGCTCAAGACTGTCGCTCTGCTGTCGGCTCCGATTGCGCCGTTCTTCTCTGAAAGGCTCTATCTCGACCTTGTGCCCGGTGCGGAATCGGTGCACTTCGAGGTTATGCCGTCGTTCGACGAAAAGTTCATCGACGCCGAACTCGAAGCGAGGATGGAACTTGCGCAGAAAGCCTGCTCGATGGTGCTCGCCCTCCGCAAGAAGGTCGGCATCAACGTCAAGAAACCTCTCCCGAGGATGATGATTCCTGTGCTTGACGAGAGGATGCGCGACCGTATCAACGCCGTCAAGAGCGTTATTTTCGCCGAGGTGAATGTCAAGGATATGGAACTCATTTCCGACACCGCAGGCGTCATCACCAAGAAAATCAAACCGAACTTCCGCAATCTGGGCAAGGTCTATGGCGCCCGGATGAAGGAGATAGCGGCTGCGTTCCAGAAACTCAGCCAGCAGCAGATAGCCGAAATGGAGTCTTGCGAGGATGATTACGTCCTCGGACTTCCCGGCGGAGACGTTGTTCTCGCTAAGACGGACTACGAGATTCATTCCGAGGACATGCCCGGATGGCTCGTCGCTTCCGAAGGACCGCTTACCATAGCACTGGACGTTACCATGACTCCCGAACTTATCGAGGAGGGCAACGCCCGCGAGCTGGTCCGTCCTATTCAGAATCTCCGCAAGGAATGCGGCCTGGACGTTACAGACCGCATCAGCACGGAAATTTTTGCCGAAGGTCAGGCGTATGAGGAAATCAATGCGTCCCTGGCCCATTTCAAGGATTATGTCGCATCCCAGACCCTTTCTCTTGAAGTCGCTCTGAAGCCTCTCTGTGAGGCTGACGAAAGCTGTGCGGTCGTGGAATGGAATGACGGCACTATCCGAATCAAAATCCAAAAAACCAATAGATAGCACTATGGCAGAAGAGAGGACACGCTATTCTGATGAGGAGCTTGCCGAGTTCAAGACTATCATCGAGGATATGTTGGTGAAGGCTAAGGCCGAGTACAACACGCTGCGTCGGGTGGTGATGCACAACGGAAACAATGATATCGACGATACATCCCCGTCGTTCAAGACTGTAGAGGACGACGGCGCAAACCAGCTTTCGAAAGAGGAGGCCAGCCAGCTGGCGCAGAGGCAGTACAAGTTTATCCAGAACCTTGAGTCTGCGCTTGCCAGAATCGAGAACAAGACCTACGGCATCTGCCGCGTCACCGGTAAACTCATCCCCAAGGAGAGGCTCCGTCTGGTTCCGCACGCCACCCTTACCGTCGAGGCGAAGGAAATGCTTTCAAGAACAGGAAAGAACTGAATGAAAATTTCTAAAGGCCGGAAGCTGCTGCTGTTAGGCATCCTTCTGGTAGTTATAGACCAGGTTATAAAATTCCTTGTCAAGACCAATATGTGCCTTGGCGAGCAGTTCAACGTCATCGGAAACTGGTTCCGGATTCTCTTCGTCGAGAACGAGGGGATGGCTTTCGGGATGAAGTTCGGCGGGTCTTTCGGCAAGTTCTGCCTTTCCCTGTTCAGGATAGTCCTGTCCGGGGCGCTCATCTGGTGGATTTCCTCCCTGCTGAAGAAAAAAGATACTCCGGCCGGGGTCCTTGTCGGGCTCACGCTGATAACGGCCGGTGCGGTGGGCAATATCATAGACTGCCTTTTCTACGGCCTGATTTTCTCGCCGTCCACCTGGAACGAAGTTGCGTTCCTCGGAGGCAGCTATGCACCTTTTATGTTCGGCAAGGTCGTTGATATGTTCTATTTTCCTATTATCAATACGACCTGGCCTTCCTGGCTTCCGCTGATAGGCGGCAGGCCTTTCACTTTTTTTGATCCCGTGTTCAATTTCGCGGACAGTTGCGTTACGGTAGGTGCCTTTTACCTGCTGTTGTTTCAGTATAAATTTTTCACCAAAAAATAATTTTAAACAAAAAAGACAAAACAATGATCAAGAGTTGGAGATGGTTTGGCCCGAAAGATCCCATCACTCTGTCCATGTTGAGGCAGATCGGGGTCGAGGGCATTGTCACAGCATTGCACGACATTCCTAACGGAGAGGTCTGGCCTTTGGAGAAAATCGAAGAAATCCGGGATATGGTCGCGTCCCACGGCATGCGCTGGGTGGTAGCCGAAAGTCTTCCCGTATCCGAGTCCATCAAGTATGCAGGTCCGGACAGGGATGCCCTTATCGAGAACTACAAAATCAGCCTTGCAAACATGGGCAAGGCCGGCGTGAAGACGATCTGCTACAACTTCATGCCGGTGATCGACTGGATCCGCACAGACCTCGAATGGCCTCTCGAAGACGGCACGAAGACCCTGTACTTCGACAAGGTCCGTTTCGCATACTTCGACATCTATGTCCTTGACCGCAAAGACGCCCGCAAGGAATGGGACGAGGATGTTCTCAGGAAAGTCGACGAACTCGCAAAGACCATTACACAGAAAGAGATTGACGAACTCATAGATGCCATTATCGTGAAGACCCAGGGCTTCGTCAACGGAAATATCCACGAGGGCGACATCGATCCTGTAGGTATCTTCAAGAAACTTCTCGCCCAGTATGACGGTATCACCAAGGATGACCTGCGTGCGAACATGAAGTATTTCCTCGAAGCTATCATGCCTGTCTGTGAGGAATACGGAATCAATATGTGCGTGCATCCCGACGATCCCCCTATGCAGGTTCTCGGACTTCCCAGAATCGTCACTTCCGCCGAGGATATCCGATGGTTCCTTTCCGCGGTTGACAACCCTCACAACGGACTTACTTTCTGCGCCGGTTCCCTCTCTGCAGGTGCTCATAACAACTGCGTCGAGATGGCCCGCGAGTTTGCTCCCAGGACCCATTTCGCACACCTCCGCAGCTGCCATATCTTCCCTGACGGCAACTTCTGCGAGGCTCCTCACACCGGAGGACGTGCCAACGTAGTGGAGCTGGTCCGTATTTTCGAGCGCCAGAACCCCGAACTTCCTATGCGTTCAGACCACGGCCGGACCATGCTCGGTGACGAGAAGATGGGTTATAATGCCGGTTACGGCTTCCACGGCCGTATGCTCGCCAATGCCCAGATTGACGGTATGATGGCTGTCGTCCGCGACGAACTCAGAAAAGAGGCTGAAAACAAATAATCTGCAATATCGGCGCAGGAGTCTTATGTATGACTTCTGCGCCCATTGTATAATATAGCTTGGAAATGAGCCATACTATAGACAACGATGTCTTGAAAGCTCTGCGCGAACGCAGGAGCGTGAGGAGTTTCCTCCCTGAGCAGATCAGCGATGGGCAGCTGCTTGCTGTGCTTGAGGCGGGGACTTTCGCCCCTACCGGCAAGAACAGGCAGGACCCGTGGATGGTTGCGGTGCAGAAACCTGAACTGCTGGCGAAACTGCGTGAGATGAACGCGGCTGTGCTCGGCAAGGACGTTGACCCGTACTACGGCGCCCCTACCGTGATTCTCGTGTTCGGCTCGAATCCGTCTGAATGGAGAAACTCTGTTCAGGACGCTTCGCTCGTGCTCGGGAACATGATGAATGCGGCTCATTCCGTCGGTCTCGGTTCCTGCTGGATCAACCGGGAGATGGAGATGTTTTCCACCCCTGAGGGCAGGGAACTGGTACGGGAATTCGGACTGCCGGAGGACGTTGTGGGCATCGGCGCGCTTTCAATAGGAATCCCCAATGGTGACATTCCTCCCGCGAGGCCTCGCAAGGAGGGATACTACCGCATTATCAGATAAATTGTTATGAAAAAGCTTTACAGAGTCAGACAGGGCCGTGTTTTGTCCGGCGTCTGCACGGGGCTCGGCGAGTATTTTGACGCTGATCCTGTATTGTTCAGAGTGGTCTGGATTCTTCTTGCGTTGTTTACGGCTTTCTTCGGGGCGTTGATAGGCTACCTCGTCGTAACCGCAATCGTCCCTTCCAAAGAAACCATCGGCTACGGGCAGTAGAATTCACATTATTGCTATAAGGAAATGTCTTCGGTTTTGTCCTGAAGACGTTTTTTTTGAGGGATGCCGGGTTTTACCGCTCCGGTTGCCAGCCTCCTCCGGAGTCAAAAGAATCGGAGATTTTGCAGGATAGCAAAAGTCTCCGATTTCTTTATGACCCTGCCTCGATTACGCTTGCTGCGCAAGCCGCGGATCTCGGCACCCGCTACCGTGCCGCGGGTGGCACGTCCGTCAGAGGCGGCAACCTTCGACGGTTAAGCTTCCAGACCCTACCAGGGAAAACGCTCGCAACTCTGCACTCCCTCCCACACCGTTGCAGCAACTTCCCTCACTGTCGTAAGTTAGTGGTAGTTTTGAGGGCTTCAGCTCGAAGTGCGCATCAGCGCACCGCTGGGGCTTTTAGGGGGGGGCGTTCGTCACTTAATGTCAGAATGTCAGCGATAACTGACTAAAAGTCAGTGAATTAGCGACAAAGTGTCGTAAAATCGGTCTTTTTGTCCAGCGGCAACGGATTTGTATATATCCTAATCGTTCCCGCCACGGTGGCGGGGAGAAAAAGTAAGTTGAACTTAAAATTATAGGAGATTAGAATTATGTTACCGACATCAGCAAGAAGAAATCAGGATTGGCTGCCCAGCATTTTCAACAGCTTTTTTGATGACGATTTCGCAGGCCTGACCCCTGCAAAGCAGTTTGCTTCACCTGCGGTAAACGTCCTCGAGGACGACAAGGAATACCAGATCGAGCTGGCGGCTCCGGGAATGACCAAGAACGACTTCAAGGTCCGCCTGGAAAACGACAACGAACTTGTGATTTCTCTTGAGAAGAAAGAGGAGCACAAGGAGGAGAAGCACAAGAAGAATTACCTCCGCAGGGAGTTCTCCTACGCTTCATACAGGCAGACATTCATCGTCCCCGATGAGGTCGAGATCGAGAAGATCGCCGCGAAGATGGAGGACGGTGTCCTGAAAATCTCTCTCCCCAAGAAGGAGGAGGTCGTGAAGGTCCCTGCGACCAGGCAGATTGAAATCGGATAATTTATTCTGCTAAATAACGGCATCCCGCAAGGGATGCTTTTTTTTTTGCTCCTGACTTTGCGTATCTTTGTTTGGATAAATGATTTTAAGGTCTTGAGCGTATGAAGAAGAAATTTGCGGTGTTCGCGTTACTTTGCCTGAGTTGCGGCATCGTACAGGCAAAAGACAGTATCTACAAGAACGGCTGGATAGATTTTAATAAGAACGGGATAAAGGATGTCTATGAAGATCCGGCGGCTGCGATCGAGGACCGCGTCCAGGATCTGCTCGGGCAGATGACCATCGAGGAGAAATCCTGCCAGATGGCAACCTTGTATGGGTATGGCCGTGTATTGAAAGATCCTCTGCCCACCGGAGAGTGGAAAGAACGGATATGGAAGGACGGAATCGCGAACATAGACGAGCAGTTGAACGGCATCGGCCGTGGCAGCGGCATACATCCTGAATTGATCTACCCATTTAGAAATCATGCAGAGGCTATAAATACGATCCAGCGCTGGTTCGTTGAGGAAACCCGGCTGGGAATTCCGGTGGATTTCTCGAATGAGGGCATTCACGGACTTAACCACACCAAGGCAACTCCGCTGCCGGCCCCCATCGGCATCGGCAGCACGTGGAACAAGAACCTGGTCCTGCAGGCAGGGCGGATTGTTGGGATGGAGGCAAAAGCTCTGGGATATACAAATGTTTACGCCCCGATATTGGATGTGGCGCGCGACCCGCGCTGGGGAAGGGTTCTCGAAACTTACGGTGAAGATCCGTATCTTGTAGGCGAACTCGGAACGCAGATGGCCAGGGGCATCCAGCAGAACGGAGTGGCATCGACGCTCAAGCATTATGCCGTGTACAGTGTACCTAAGGGTGGACGTGATGCGGCGGTGCGTACCGATCCTCACGTAGCACCCAGAGAGTTGCACGAAATTTATCTGGCTCCTTTCAAGAAAGTTATTGGCGAAGCTCATCCGAAAGGCGTTATGAGCAGCTACAACGACTGGGACGGAGTGCCGGTAACGGCAAGTTATTACTTCCTCACCAGATTGCTCAGACAGGAATACGGATTCAGAGGATATGTGGTCAGCGACAGCGAGGCTGTTGAATTTGTCCAGACAAAGCATCATGTGGCTGATACCTACGATGAGGCTGTGCGCCAGGTCATAGAGGCGGGACTGAATGTTCGAACCCACTTCACTCCGGCTGAAGACTATATCCTTCCCATACGCAGACTTGTCCGGGAAGGCAAATTATCTGTTGCCGCAGTGGACCGGATGGTCGCGGACGTGCTGCGTGTGAAGTTTGAACTGGGCCTTTTCGACGAACCTTATGTAGAGGATCCCAGGATGGCGGACAAGATTGTAGGAGCGGACAGGCACCGCGACTTTGTTCTGGATATGCAGCGTCAGTCGCTTGTGCTGCTGAAGAACGAGAACGGACTGCTGCCTTTGGACAGGAACCGGATCAGGAAAGTGCTGGTGACCGGACCTCTCGCCAAAGAGACCAATTATATGATCAGCCGTTACGGACCTCAGCAACTGCAGAATATTACGGTGTTCGAAGGAATCAGAAACTACCTTGCCAAAGATGTGGAAGTTGCCTATGCGCAGGGATGCACCACGAAAGACGCTTTGTGGCCTGACAGCGAGATCGTTCCCGTTCCATTGACTGACGAAGAGAGGGCGGGGATTGACGAGGCTGTTGCGGCGGCCCGTGACTGCGATGTGATCATAGCCGTTCTTGGTGAAGATGAAACGTGTACAGGGGAAAGCAAATCCCGTACAAGCCTCGATCTGCCGGGACGTCAGCAGCAATTGTTACAGGCATTGCACGCTACCGGCAAACCGGTGGTCCTGGTATTGATAAACGGGCAGCCTCTGACTATCAACTGGGCGGACCGCAATATCCCTGCAATTCTGGAGGCCTGGTTCCCCGGGCAGCTGGGCGGGGAGGCCATCGCACAAACCCTCTTCGGAGAGTATAATCCGGGAGGCCGTCTGTCTGTCACCTTCCCTAAAACAGTGGGGCAGATAGAATATAATTTCCCTTTCAAACCGGGTTCACAGGACGGCCAGTATTCGTCCGGCCCCAACGGATCAGGCGATACCCGTGTCGACGGCGCCCTGTATCCTTTCGGCTACGGCCTCAGTTATACTACTTTTGCGTATGGCAACCTGGCTGTCAGGCAGGAGACGCCCCGTGCCCAAAGCCCAGTCACAGTAACGGTGGATGTGACCAATACAGGAAAATATACCGGTGACGAGGTCGTGCAGTTATATATCAGCGATAAGGTAAGCAGCGTGATTACTTACGAATCGGTTTTGCGTGGATTTGAACGCATCACCCTCCGGCCCGGGGAGACCGGGACTGTTACATTCGTATTGCAGCCCCGTGATCTGCAGATTCTGGACAGGAATATGGAGTGGACCGTTGAACCGGGCGAGTTTGAAGTCAGGATAGGCAGTTCCTCCACTGACATCAGACAGAGGACGTCATTCACAATCCGCTGATTGTTTCCGCGCAGGGCCGGACCTGGCTGAACCGAGATATTTCCAGAGAAATGAAAGAATATATCTACAAACTTGAAATGAAGACCCGGGATTACGAATGTGACGCCCAGGGAGTTGTAAATAACGCGAACTACCAGCACTATCTCGAAGCCACCCGCCACGAATGGCTGCAGCAGGAGGGATTCTCCTTCCGCAAATGGCATGAAGAGGGGATAGACTGCATGGTATCGGAAATCAACATAAAATATAAGACCCCTCTTCGCGGTCAGGACGAGTTCATTTCCTGCCTGAACCTGAGAAGAGAGGGCCCTAAGTTTATCTTCGATCAGGACATCTATCGCAAGGACGACGGACGTCTGTGCGTCAGCGCGCAGGTCTCTACAGTGTGCCTTGTGGACGGCCGCCTGACAAGGGGAGATGAAATCGCCCCTTATTTCGAGAAGTATCTCAAATTGTCGTAAGAGGGTTTCAACTCGCCCCTTTCGCATTTATGGATAATCTCCACGACCGTGTCGTTCATCGGAGTGGGGAAGCCGATCTTGCGTCCGTACGCGCTGACAGAGCCGTTGATTGAATCCACCTCGGTCAGTTTGCCCTTTTCAAGGTCCTGAAGCATGCTCGCTTTAAGAAGGGCGTGCTTGCGGATTGCGATGGGGATGATCATGAACGAAACGGCTTTCTTGAAAGCACCCTTGTAGTCCAGCAGCTTGACTATGTCCTTGCCCTGGACGGGCTCGATCCTGATTCCGCCCTTTGAGCAGACGTCGATGCACTCCTTTATGAGAGCCTGCACGATTCTGCGGGACTCCTTGTTGCCCGCGGCCTCCCCGAAGGTCGTTCCGAGCACGGCGCTCATCCCGGAGAAAGCGGCGTTGATGAGGAGCTTGCTCCAGCGGGTCCCGATGAAGTTCTCCTCGATCGTGGCTGTTCCCATCATATCCAGCAGGGCCTTGACCTCGCTGATTTTTGGATTGGGCTTTTTCGAGAGCGAACCTAAGCCGAAAGTCAGGGAATCGGTCGAGCTTGTAAGTTCGCACACTCCCGGTTCTTTCATTGTGGCGCCCCACGCGACGGTGCAGCCTAAAACGCGCTCCTCGCCGACTATTTCGGCAATTCCCGGCTCGGGCAGTCCGTTCTGGAAAGTTACTATCACTCCGTCCTCCGCGAGGTACTGCTTGAGGAACGTGACCACTTCGGGGTTGTGCTGCTGCTTTGTCATCAGGAAGATGGCGTCATATACTCCGCTCATCTCCTCGTCCGTCAGCGCGGAGACTTTCTGCGTGAAGTCCACTGTGCCGCAGACGTGCGCGCCTTTCTCTTTCAACGCGGCAACATGCGCCTTGTTATGGTTGACAAGGTCAATCTGACCTCCGTTTTTCGTGATGTAGGCACCGAGTATGGTTCCGAGCGAACCGGCGCCGTAAATTGCAGATCTCATATAAAGATAGTTTAGATTTTAAGCGAAGCAAAGATAGCGAAAGTTCGCCAAATACCTGTATCTTTGCATTCTTGTTATGGAAGTGATTTTGCTGGCATTGGGTCTTGCTATGGACTGCTTTGCCGTCAGTGTTGTCTGCGGAGTCATACTCGGAAAACCCCAGGCCCGTCCGATGCTCGGTCTGGCGTTTTTCTGCGGCCTTTTCCAGGCTCTGATGCCCCTTGCGGGCTGGTTTCTGACAAGCCGTTTCAGCGCATACCTCGAGGCTGTCGACCATTGGATAGCCTTTGCGATGCTCGCATTCATCGGAGGGAAAATGATAGTCGAGTCTTTCAAACCCGGTGAATCGCAGTCGATAGACCCACGCTCCGTAAAATCACAGCTGGCACTTGCATTTGCCACGAGCATAGACGCCATGGCGGTCGGCATCAGTTTCGCCTGTACCGGCTATACTTCTCTCTCTTCGCTTGCATGGCCTCTGTCGGCAATCGGGGTCGTGTCGTTTCTGATGAGCATTACAGGCGTTCTTCTCGGGACCCGTTTCGGGGAGGCTGTGAACCGCAGGATGCGCCCCGAGCTTCTCGGGGGTATAATATTGATAATCATAGGAATAAAAATACTTGTAGAGCATTTATGGTAATACTTCTGACTGGCGCGAGCAGCGGAATCGGCTACGAAACCGCCCGTATGCTGGCGCTCCGCGGGCATAAAGTCTACGGGGCGGCCCGCCGTGTTGAAAAGATAGAACCGCTGAAGGAATTCGGCGTTGTGCCGCTCGGCATGGACGTTTCAGATGAAACCTCGATGCAGGAGGGCGTGCAGCGCATCATCGACGGTGAGGGCCGTATAGACGCCCTTGTCAACAACGCGGGTTACGGTTATTTCGGTGCAGTCGAGAACGTGACCATGGAGGAAGCCCGCAGGCAGCTGGACGTCAACGTGTTCGGACTTGCACGCCTATGCCAGCTGGTGCTGCCCTATATGCGCGGACAGAACTTCGGCCGTATCGTGAACCTCTCCTCTGTTGCGGGCAGGGTGGTGCTGCCTTTCGGAGGCTGGTACCACGTTTCGAAATTCTCCGTCGAGGCGCTCAGCGATGCTCTCAGGATGGAGGTGAAACCTTTCGGGGTCAGGGTGTCCATAATAGAACCGGGCGGAATCAAGACAGCGTGGGGTATGATCGCAGCCGACAACCTCGAATGTTCGTCTAAGGGAACCGTCTATGAGGATGCCGCCGCCAAGGAGGCCCGTCTGATGCGGGTAGGCTATACCAGCAAGGTGCTCTCCAGGCCGGAGGTCATCTCGAAAGCCATAATCAAGGCTGTGGAGGCCCGCAGGCCCCGCGCCCGCTACCGTACCGGAAGGGGTTCGGGAATCCTGGTCTTCCTGCATTCGATCCTGCCATGCAGGTGGTGGGACGCGCTGATGCGCTCGTTCGTAAAAATCAAAATATAGTGCAAACCGAATGTAGAGTCGAGCTTGCTCGAACTATACTGAGGTGCAGCCTATATTGTAGTTGATAAACTAAGATATAGAGCTATGTATAAGAAAATCAGAAGAATAGCTGCCGCAGTATTTTTTGTGGGGATAACTTTTCTCCTGACGGGAATCAACTGGCACGTCGGCGGCGCCCTCGGATGGATGGCCGATCTGCAGTTCCTGCCCGCCCTGCTCGCGCTGAACCTCGGAGTGGTCATAGCCTTGGTGCTCCTGACCCTTGTCTTCGGGCGCATCTACTGCTCGGTGATATGCCCCTTGGGCGTTTTTCAGGACCTTGCCGCAAGGCTCGGAAGGGTTGTGAAACGCCGCCGCGGAAACCGCAAGCCCTATTTGTACAGCAAGGAAAAGAAATGGCTGAGGTACGGAGTGTGGGTGCTGTTCGTGATCGCGCTTCTCGCCGGAGTGCAGGTCTTCGTCGCGATGCTGGCTCCGTACAGTGCGTGGGGGCGCATAGTAGGAAGCATCTTCCAGCCCAAGAGCTGGCCGGTGATTGCAGTTGCCGCCGGCACTTTCCTGGTTGTCGGGACTCTCGCTTTTATGAACGGCAGAACCTGGTGCAACACCATCTGCCCCGTCGGAACTACCCTGAGCTTCTTCTCGCGTTTTGCGATGTTCCGCCCGATGATAGATGCTTCGAAGTGCAAGAACTGCAAGGTCTGCGAGCACAACTGCAAGGCCTCCTGCATAAATGTGGATGAGAAGAAAATCGATTACAGCCGTTGCGTGGACTGCTTCAACTGCCTCGACGGCTGCGCCCTCGGTGCGATGAAATACCGTTTCGCCTGGGGAGGAAAGGCGTCAGGCAAGGGTAAAGCTGACGCAGCGAATGGCCCTGAAAAGTCAGTCTCGGCTGAGCGTTCCGGAGTGAATGACGCACAGAAGGCGGCTTCCACCTCCCGCCGCGAATTCCTCGCCGGCGCGGCCCTCGTAGCGGGAACAGCCCTGCATGCGCAGACGCAGAAACTCGACGGCGGCAAGGCTCCTATAGTGCCCAAGACTGCTCCGAAGCGCCGCACGCGCATTACCCCACCTGGTTCGCAGAGTGCGGAAAATCTGTATTCCAAATGCACGGCCTGCCAGCTCTGCATATCCAACTGTCCCAACGACGTGCTGCATCCGGGCACCGACATCGAGCATTTCATGCAGCCGTTCTCCTCGTATGAGAAAGGCTGGTGCCGTCCGGAGTGCAACTCCTGCTCCCAGGTCTGTCCGTCCGGGGCCATCCTGCCCCTGACCCGCGAGGAAAAAACCGCGGTCAGCATAGGCCGTGCCGTCTGGCACAGGGGACGCTGCGTTCCGGTGCGCGAAGGTCAGAGCTGCGGCAACTGCGCGAGGCACTGTCCCACCGGGGCGATATATATGGTCCCGATGAACCCGGAAGATCCGGATTCACTGAAGATTCCTGCGGTGGACGAGTCTAAGTGCATAGGCTGCGGAGCCTGCGAATATGTCTGCCCGGTACGCCCCCGCAGTGCGATCAGTGTAGAGGGTTATGAAGTCCACATCAATCGTTAGTCAGCTATGGAAAGAAGAGAATTTATAAAGGACAGTCTTGCATTGGGCGCTTCGGCGGCGCTGCTCGGCTCTTGCTCGGGAGGACACGGCAGGAGAACGGAAAAGGCGGAAGGAAGTATGACTTTCCGTGAGTTCGGCGGCGACAGGGTCTCGCTCCTCGGCTACGGCTGTATGCGCTGGCCTTTCACTGCAAAAGACGAGAACGGCAACAATGCTCCGGACCAGGAAAAGATAAACGCGCTTGTAGACTACGCCATAGACCACGGTGTGAATTATTTTGACACGGCCCCGGTCTATTGCCGGGGACTGTCGGAGGAGGTGACCGGAAAGGCACTCGCGAGGCATCCCCGCGAAAAATGGCTGATAGCCACCAAACTATCCGCTACCCTGCACGATTACGGCGAAAAGCAGTTCGAGGCGAGCGTGGAGATGTACCGCAATTCTCTGCGCCTGCTGCAGACGGACCATATCGACTACTATCTGCTGCACGCTCTCGGAGGCGGCGGCATGCCCGTGCTGAAGCGCAGGGTGCTGGACTGCGGAGTGCTCGACTATTTCCTTGAAGAGCGCAGGAAGGGCAATATCAGGCATCTCGGCTTCTCTTTCCACGGAGATGTGGAGGTCTTCGACTACCTGCTCTCCCGCAACGATGAATTCCACTGGGACTTCGTGCAGATCCAGATGAACTATGTGGACTGGAAGCACGCCGAGGGACGCAATGAGAATGCGGAATACCTGTACGGGGAATTGCAGAAGAGGGGTATCCCCGCGGTGATTATGGAACCTCTGCTCGGAGGAAGGCTCGCGAAACTTCCCGACCACCTGGCCGAGCGCCTGAAAACCGAGCGGCCGGAGGAGACGGTGGCGTCCTGGGCTTTCCGCTTCAACGGCACTTACCCCGGCGTGATGACGATACTCAGCGGAATGACTTATATGGAGCACCTGCAGGAGAATGTGGCTACATTCTCGCCCGTAGAACCATGCTCGCGCCGCGAACTGGAGCTGCTCGAAGACGTCGCCACGTCTTTGAAGAAATACCCTCTCGTGCCCTGCAACGCCTGCGATTATTGCATGCCCTGCCCTTACGGCATAGACATCCCCGGAATCCTCACGCATTACAACAGCTGCGTGACGGAGGGTGTGATGGGTGCGGGCCCGGGCGAGAACGGCTACAGACGTGCGCGCAGGGCCTATCTTACGAGCTATATGCGGCAGGTGGAGCGGGAACGCCAGGCGGACCACTGCATAGGCTGCAACCAGTGCTCAGTACATTGCCCGCAGGGAATCGACATCCCGAAAGAACTGCACAGGATCGATGCGTACGTGGAGTCGCTGAAACTTAACGAAAGAGGCTCACGCAGGTAAACATGGCGGCAACGAAGGAAGTTCTGCTCGGCAAGTTGCGTTCTGGCGTGCCTATGAGCGGTATGGAGCAGTTGAGACTGACTTTCATACTCGCCCTGCCCGCCATATTGGCGCAGCTGTCGATGTGCCTGCTCAGCTACATCGACGCGGCCATGGTCGGGCGTCTCGGCAGTGCCCAGGCGGCCGCCGTAGGCCTTGTGAGTACCACAACCTGGATTTTCGGGAGTTTCTGCTATGCGAATTCCTCCGGTTTCACCGTCCAGATCGCGCACCGCTGCGGGGCGGGGGACTATGCCGGAGCGAAAAGGATTTTCCGCCAGGGGCTGAGGACCGTGCTGCTGGCCAGTCTCGGATTCGCCCTGGTCGGCGCTCTGATCAGCGGAGCTCTGCCGGGCTGGCTCGGAGGAGGGGAGGACATCCGCTCCGATGCTTCGGCCTACTTCCTGGTCTACGTCCTCTTTCTTCCGGCGTTCCAGCTGGCGGTCTACTGCGAATCGGCTCTGATTGCCAGCGGCAACCTGAAAGTTCCGAGCGCTACGAGCATAGCGATGTGCCTGCTGGATGCAGGATTCAACTATATCTTCATCTTCCTCTGCGGACTCGGGGTCATGGGTGCCGCCCTCGGGACCGGACTTGCAACCCTGAGCGCAGGAACTTTCCTGCTTTTCTATATCCGCCGCTACAGCAGGGAACTGGGACGCTCCGTCAAGCTTGAAGACAGCGTCATCGAACTGCCGGGGAAATTCGCCGATGCCGTGCTCAAGCAGGCCTTGAACATCAGCTGGCCGCTGTGGATCCAGAACCTTGCAGTGCGAGGGGCGTACATAGCCGCGACCGTGATAATAGCTCCGCTCGGAACAATAGCTATAGCCGCGAACTCTTTCGCCATTATCGCAGAGGGCTTCTGTTACCTGCCGGGCT